>SXGR01365021.1_pt1 | contig 58075 bp, 52 predicted proteins | sample 3174711 | NCBI WGS metagenome assembly SXGR01 (sample SAMN11356860, study PRJNA531348) | freshwater metagenome | isolation source: freshwater sample F1-60 | place: China: Fuxian Lake, Yuxi | collected 2017-12-25 | reverse complement strand
GTCGGCGGCGGCCAGATGACAATCGCCAACAAGACGATCCCACTGGCGCTGCAGACGCTCGGCTACGACGACGCTGAGATCGAACAGATCGAAGCCTACGTAACAGAGCACGGCACGATCGTCGGCGCTCCAGGGCTGCTCGAGGAGCACCTTGAGGTCTTCGACGTGGCCGTCGGTGAGCGGGCAATCTCCGCTCACGGCCACATCAAGATGATGGGTGCCGTACAGCCGTTCATCTCAGGCGCGATCTCAAAGACCGTCAACATGCCGGCCTCCTCAACGGTGGAGGACATCGAAGGCGCCTACATTGACGCCTGGCGGCTCGGCATCAAAGCGCTTGCGATTTACCGCGACGGTTCAAAGACCGCGCAGGCGCTTCGCACCGACGCCCAGGACGATGCCGACGCACCAGATGGGTTTTACACCAAGGCCGACGTTGACGCCCTGCTCGAGCACGCCGTGCTCGAAGCGAAGGGCGACGCAATGCCGGCCCGCCGACGGATGCCGCGCGAGCGCCAGTCGCTCACGCACAAGTTCTCAATCGGCGGCCACGAGGGCTACATCACCGCCGGCGTCTACGAAGACGGTAGCGTTGGCGAAATCTTCCTCACCGACATTGGCAAGGAAGGCTCAACGCTGCGAGGGATGATGAACGCCTTCGCAACCTCAATCTCGATCGCGCTGCAGTACGGCGTGCCGCTCGAGAAGCTGGTCGAGAAGTTCAGCTACATGCGCTTCGACCCAGAAGGGATCACGCAGAACCCGGAGATCCCGTTCGCCAAATCGATGCCCGACTACATCATGCGCTGGCTCGCCTCGCGCTTCCTCGACACGGAGACGCAGGAAGGGCTCGGCATCATGACCGACTCGGTCCGTGCCAAGAAGGCTGGGGAAGAGGCGGCAAGCTCATTTACCTCCGACACCGCAGGCCCAGCCAACGGTGGCAGCAGCGCGCCAGCGCCGCAAGCATCGGCTGGCGACAGCGAAACGATGGCGGCAGCCTCAGCAATGACCGACACCCCGCCGGTAACACCGGCGAAGATGGGCGGCCTAGAGCTAGGGCCGGCCTGCAGCCAATGCGGCGGGATGATGCAGCGGACGGGTGCTTGCTACACCTGCACGTCTTGCGGCAACAACACCGGCTGCGGTTGAGGAAGCGTTCGGCGGCGAATCGCGCTGCCACCGGTCGGGCACCGTGCTAGCGGCTTGGGGCGCGGCAATTGGTGCCTGCGAGGTAATGATGACGCGAAGCGCTGCGAGGCGTAACCGTCGCGCTCTGCGGTGGCGCTTTGAGCCGTTAGTCCTATGAGCCGGATCAAGCGGTACCTTTGAAGGGTAACCAGCCTTCAAACGTAGGAGTTCTTTCATGCCCCGTCTTTCCGTAGCCCCGTATCTCTCAATCGCCTGCATCGCCGCCGTTGCTGCGGTAGCGCTGCCGGGCTGCGGCAAGCCTGAGTTCTGCGCGAAGAAGACCGACTTCAACAGCTCGGTCACGACGCTGACGAATGTTTCACTGACGCCTCCCGACCCGACTGTGATCAGCACCGACATCACAAACGTCCAGAACGCTGGCACGGCGATGATCAACGCCGCCAAGAGCGACTTCCCAAGCCAGTCAAGTGCGCTTGAGAACGCCGTTAATGACGTTGTTACGACGGGCAAGACGCTGACCACGAGCAAGGACCTAGCGGCGACCGGCGTAACGCTCGCCGCGCAGCTACTGGTACTCAATTCGGCATGGAACAGCTTCAAGACGGCAACAAACGACGCCTGCAGTTAACAGCGGACGGGGTTTGAAAAGGAAGCGCGGAGATGGGTAACCTGCTCTCGCTTCTGCTTGAAGGATTGGGCCACGCCGCGATGATGGGCTGGGAGATCTGGTGGGCGCTCGTTTTGGGCTTCGCGATATCGGCGATCGTGCAGGCATGGGCGCCGCACGAGCGGGTCGAAGCGCTCCTTTCAGGCCCAGGCGCAGCGCCGATCGCTCGCGCCACCGGCTTTGGCGCCGCATCATCATCTTGCTCCTACGCTGCAATCGCGATCGCCAAGTCGCTGTTCCAAAAGGGAGCCTCATCGGCCGCTTCGCTTGCCTTCCAATTCGCTTCGACCAATCTCGTTTGGGAGCTCGGCCTCGTCATCTGGGTCTTGATGGGGTGGCAGTTCACGCTCGCCGAGTATCTCGGTGGCATCGTGATGATCCTGCTGATGTGGGCGATGCTGCGCCTCTTCGTCTCAAAGCAGCTTGAAGAAGAGGCGCGCGAGCACGCTCGCGGCGCCGACACCGGTCACGAGCACCACATCGCTGCGACCAACATTCCGCTGCGCGAGAAGCTGACCGACTCGCAGTCTTGGTCCGACGTTGCCCACAACTTCCGCGGCGACTGGCAGATGCTTTGGAAGGAGATCGTGATCGGGCTGCTGCTGGCCGGCTACATCGCGCTGCTTGGCAACGATTTCTTCAACGGCCTCTTCCTGACCGGCGCGCCGCCGCTTGTCCAAACGGTCTGGGGGGCGGTGATCGGGCCGGTAATCGCGATGCTCTCGTTCGTCTGTTCGGTCGGCAACATTCCGCTCGCGGCGGTCCTGTGGTCAGGGGGGCTGAGCTTCGCCGGCGTGATCGCATTCATCTTCGCCGACCTAATCGTGCTTCCGATCATCGTCGCCTACCGCAAGTACTACGGCAACGCCTACGCTGCGCGGATCGTCGCGCTGATGTTCGTCACGATGGTGATCGCTGCCCTGATCATTGACCTCGTCTTTGGCCTCGCCGGCTTGATCCCGAGCACGCGGCCTTCCACCGACGACGTCTTCGGAATGGTCAAGCTGGACTACAAAGCAGTCCTCAACGCGATCGCGACGGCGGCTTTCATCGCACTTTGGACGATCACCGCTAGGCGCGGCGCAAAGGATCCGATCTGCGGTATGAGCGTTGATAAGCGAGTCGCGCTTACGGCCGAAGTTGACGGCAGGGTGTGGTACTTCTGCGGCGCCAACTGTCAGCAGAAGTTCACCGCAGAGCACTCTACCGATGCAGGTAGGTCTGAGTTGTAGTTTCGGTTATCGGATCAAACTCAATAACACCAGAGGTTGCGCGCTCTCAAAATATGGATCAGCTCCCGCGCGGGCGCCATTCGCTAACGCCCGAGCGGTTACCAGCTCGCAGCGCAGCACGCGCCTAACAGGCGACAAACGGTGATCTAACTGCTGGCTCTCGCCGCAATCTCTGCGGCGAGAGCTGCCAGCTTTAAGCCTTAGACTGAGGAATCATGGAGCTATTCGCGGTTTACACAAAAACACTGCCGGTGCTTTTGTAACAACCGATACCAACTAGGGCGGTCCCTGTTGTCGTATCGTCGTAATATTTTGAGGGGATAATTTCGTGATCCGTTCTATCCGCAGCAACCTCAGCATTATTTCCTTAGCTCTTTTGGCAGTCGCCGTATCAGCGACCGTCGCATTTGCTCAAGGCAGCGGTCAGATGCCTCCTACTTGCGCGCCAGGGCAGGGGCCAACACAGTCGGTTCCCTGCATGCCAGTTGGCGGCATGCAGCCTTGCGCGCGAGGGCAGCAGCCAACACAGTCGGTTCCCTGCTTGCCAAGCAGTGGCGGCGGCGGTCAGGATATGCCCCCTTGGCGGGGCGGGGCACGAAACGAAGGCGGCGGTCAGGATATGCCCCCTTGCGAGAAGGGTAAATTTCCAACCGCCACTAAGCGTTGTATGATCCCGCCATGCGAGGCTGGCCAGCAGCCTTCAAACGCCGTTCCCTGCATGCCGGCTGACGGGCTCAAGGATGGCGTCGGGCCGGGTGGCGGCGAGTCAGAGTTCGGCGCACCAATGAGTCAGCCGCCTCCAACTGACATGCTCAAGAAGACTTTCGTCATGAACGTCGAGGTTGAAGGTTCCGGCGATGACCCAGGGACCTTTGCTGCCTCTTATGTGGCGATTATTCGCGGAGTCGCGAAGAAGACTCGCGACATTATGAATGATGAGATGGAGGGCGAAAGCTTGATCCTAGACGGCAAGAACGCGAAGTGCTTTGCGGACACGACGAGGGATAAAGACAAAGAGGCAGACGACGTCCTCCCTTGCAAGCGACTCTCTGATTTTGCCGACAACATTGCCGGATCGGTGAACGCAACGTTTACTGGCAAGATGAAGTTCGACAAGGCAACTTTCACGCCGAGCTTCATCGCCACGAAGATCGTGATCCTGAAGAAGAGCTTTAAGTACTAACGCTCGGCTGGGATCCCAGATTCAGGCAAAGCCAATCGTCCTTCCCGCGCACGGCGGGGAGGACGATTAGCCTGCCTCTGGCCCCGCGGTCAGATCGTCGAACTCTTCGTCCGGGGCAGCGCCCCGGTCCTCAGCGAAGTAGAGGTGAATCACGCCTCCGATCACGCCGCCCAGCAGCGGCGCCAGCAGGTAGACCCAGATGCTGCTGAAGTCGCCGGCAACGATTGCCGGCGCCAGCGAGCGGGCTGGGTTGAAGGAACCGCCGGTGATCGGCCCGGCAACGGTCGCAGCTGTAAAGATGAAGAGGCCGATCGCAAATGGGGCGAAGACGCCCTTCCACGGCGCACGGTCATCGGTCGCCACGGTGGCGATCACAAGTACGAACAGCATCGTGAAAACAGCCTCAAGCACAAACGCTTTGCCGTCGCTGACGCCAGCGCCAGGTGCGGTGACCGTCTTGCCAACAATCGTTTGCGTGTAGAGCGCTAGTACGAGCAGCGCGGCCAGTAGCCCGCCGACAATCTGCGCCGCCCAGTAGGGCAGAATTTCACCAACGGGGTGCTTTCGCGCGCTCGCCAATCCGAGCGTCACGGCCGGGTTGAAGTGACCTCCCGAAACGTGACCGAAAGCGAAGATCATCAGCGCCAAGCCAAAGCCGAATCCAACGGCGATACCGACCGATTGAATCGCCGTGATGCCCTGAGTCGTCAGCGCGACGATTCCCATGAACCCAGTTAGAAAGAAGCCAAAAGTGCCGATGCACTCGGCGGCCAAACGTTTCGAAAGCGGCATATTCGACAAACCTCCGTAGTCTCAATCTCCGCCGCGAAAGTTACAGCTCGGCGCCGACGTTATCGGGCTTGTAACTAGCCGGAGGGGGCAGCGTCAACGAGCCGCCACGGCACTTGATCGGAACCGTCGAGGGCCAGCGTCCAGCTCTCGCTGAACTTCACTTCGCGGTCCTTGTCGCCGGCGATCACGGCGGCGGTGTCACGGTTCTCCAAGTATCTGCGCCCACGGACCTTTAGAACGACACTCATCCGCGCCGGGGCCGGCTCCGCGACCAGCCGTTCGATCATGATCGATTCAACCTGCGGCCCGCGCACGACGAGCCTTGCATTGTGGCCATCGGCTGACGGGTAGAGCAGCTGTTCAATTGCCTCAGCGCTGGCAATCGCTTCGAGTGCCGTGTCCGGGCCGTCAACGGCCTGAGCCCAGGCGGCAACGGCGCGCCGCGCCGCAGCCTCCAGCACGTCGGGCGCGAAGCGCCCGTCAACGAGCGAGAGATCCATCGCCTGCGTGCGAGCGTCGTCGGCGAGGCTGACGTCGACGAGATCGGCGGTTGACGTTCCTTCAAGCGCCCTGTCGGCGACCCCCGCCTCAACGATCGCCGCGTCGCGCAGCCTCACGTCGTCCGCCCAAGGCGAGGCGATGATCGGCGCGTCAAGGTGATGGGCGCCCTCGCGGTCCTGCTCGATCGAGAGCAGGATCCAAGAGCCATCACGCTTGGCGAGCGTCCAGTATTCGCTGAGCGTCACGACCGCGTCGTTGTCGTCGCTGCGCATGATTCGCATGCCGTCATCGGTTTCAACGAAATCCTCGAGCGTCGCTTCGATGTGGACGATCGCGCGGTCATCGACGTCATCGGCCTTATTGTCGATACCGACGTAAAGCACCTCGGGCCCGCGCAGGACGCGCACCCGGTTATGCCAACCGTGCGAGGCGAAATCCTGCATCCGAAGGCGCCATTCGACGAGCAGATCGTCGCCAACCATCGTCTGTAGCGCTCGATCATCGCGCTGATCCCAGGCGTGCTGGATAGCGCCGAAAAGCGCGGCCGTTCCGGCCGTAATCGCGTCCGCGTCGAAGGCTGCGTCATCGGCCGCCGCCTCAGCCGAAGCGGTTCGCACGCGCGCATCTCGCTCGATCCGCCGCTGCCGCATGTTGCGCACCGTCATATAGGAGCGAAACATGCTCAGCAAGATGATCAGCGCGATCACGCCGAAGACGAGGAAGAGCGTTAACACAGTCCCGGCGCTCGCTGCGGCGCCGTAGCCTCCACCACCGAAGCCGCCACCACCACCGAAGCCGCCACCACCACCGAAGCCGCCACCACCACCGAAGCCGCCACCACCTCCGCCACCGCCAAAGCCGGAGGAGCCACCGCCGGCCCGCGCGAGCAAAAAGATTGAGCTAATCAGCGTGTCCATCGTTCCTACATCGTCGCAGCATCGCTAAAGCGTTGGCGCGCCTTACCTGCGCAGCGATGGTTCAGCGCGAATTTTAGGCGCCTCCGAGTGCGCCGCGGCGGCCTTTCTTCGCCACGAAAGCTGACTCCAGCCCGTCGCGGTCGAAGCCACCGAGCACCTTGTCCTCGGTCGCGTAGCGGTAAAGGGCGACGCGGAAGACGGCCATGATCGTCGACTGAAAGAGCAGTGCGATAACGAAGACGAGAACGCCGACGGTGATCAGCAATCCGCCACCAACGGCCGACGAACCGAGCAGAACGAAGCCAAGAAACATGATCGCAAACGCTGGCAGAATCGCGACAAAGAAAGTGATCAGGCCGATCGCGCTAGAACCAACGACGCCCTCGCCCCAACGCTCCTTGACGACGTGAGCCGACGTCTTCAGAGCCTCTTTCGGCCCCAGCCCATCAAGCGCGATCACAGGAATCACGAAGAAGGTTGCGACCGCCCAAGCGAAGCCCGCAAGCCCTCCGACGATAGCGCCAGCAATGCTTCCGGCAACTTGCTCAATCAAGCCTTGAATCACCGAGATCAGGAGCCCAACGAATAGCGCCACTGCGGCCCAAGCAAAAATCAATTTCATCCGCCCTCGCGCGGCGCTGATGCCTTGCCCGACTGTCGTATCCCGCCCTTCGAGCGCTTCGGTAGCGCAGGAAGCGAGCGCGACCGAGGAGAAGACGCCAATGACGGTCAGCAGGTAGACGCCGATGATCACGAACGGCAGCGTTGCCCAAGGCGAGTCAGTCGCAACGGCGATCCCGGCGCCGCCGCCGAAGAAGATGATCATCGTCACGATCGCCGCAACTATCGAGATAATCGGGAAGGCGAGCAGCGACTTGTCGGATTTCACGACAGCCCAGCTCTGGTTTGACAACGTCCAACCGCGTTTGATTCGTCCCATGGCGATCAAACTACTAGGTTGGCCACATGGAAGAACCAGTTGAGCTGCCGCACTGGCCGCGAGGGACGGTCTGCATCCTTGCCACGGGCGGCGCAGGGCCGCACGCAATCCCGGTCAGTACCGCAATCCGGGCCTCGGAGCGGCGCATCGTTTTCGCACTGGGCGCGCGCCGAGGCTCGCTCGAGCGGCTTCGCGAAGATCCGCGCGTCGCCTTGACCGTGCTCGCAGCCGGCGACGTTGCCTTTACTGCCCACGGCACTGCGCAGGTCGTCGAAGATCCACTTCCCGGCCTCGACGGAGTAGTCGGCGTTGAGATCAACGTAGAACGCGTCAGCAGCCACAAGCGCCCAACCTTCTCGATCGCTGACGGCGTCGCCTGGGGCTGGGTCGACGATGAGGCGCGCGAGCGCGATGAGGCGGTTCGCAGCGCGCTGATTGAGCTTTAGTGCGAGGTGATGACGCGGTCGATCAGGCCGTATTCGACCGACTGGTGAGCGGTGAAGAAGCGATCGCGTTCCATGTCCTCGTGGACCTGCTCAACGCTGAGGCCGGTATGCAGCGCGTAGAGCTCGTCGATCCGTGCTCGCGTCCTGAGAATCTCGTTCAGGTGAATCTCGATGTCCGCTGGCTGGCCCTCAAAGCCCGAAGAAGGTTGGTGGATCAGGATCCTGCTGTTCGGAAGCGCGAGCCGCTTGCCGGGAGCGCCGGCCATCAGCAGCAGCGACCCCATCGACATCGCAACGCCGCAGCAGATCGTGGGCACATCGGGCTTGATGAACTGCATCGCGTCGTCGATCGCGAGCCCCGCATAGATCGAACCGCCGGGCGGGTTGATGTAGATCCAGACGTCCTTGTCCGGATCCTCTGACTCGAGGTGGAGGAGCTGGGCGACGATCAAGTTGGCGATCTGGTCGCCGATCGGCTGGCTGAGAAAGATGATCCGATCGTTCAGCATCCGCGAGTAAAGGTCATACTCACGCTCCCCGCGTGAGGTCGTCTCGATTACGGTCGGGATCAGCGGCATCACTTCACGCTAGGGCATGGTTGAGCCGTCCCCCCAGCGAATGCGTGCGGCAGACTCCGCGCGCTGGTGGCAAGATGGTGGGGCAGTGAATGCCTCTCCCGACGACACCGAGCACGAGGACGGCCTCCTCAGCCGCGCATCTCCGCTGCTGCTCGTGCTTGCGGCGACTGTCTCGGTTCAGTTCGGTGCAGCGCTTGCGGTGACTCTCTTCGACCGCGTCGGCGCGGTTGGTAGCACGTTCTTGCGTCTCGCACTTGCTTCGCTGATGCTGATTGCCGTCAGCAGGCCCAAGATCAAAGGCTGGACCCGAGCCCAATACCGGCTGGCATTGGCGTTCGGGATCTCGCTGGGGGCAACGAACATGCTCTACTACGCCGCGCTAGGCCGGCTGCCGGTCGCGGTCACGGTGACGATCGAGTTTCTGGGGCCGATCTCCGTGGCTGCGGCATACTCGCGACGTTGGGTCGAAGGACTCTGGGTCCTGCTTGCGGCCGCCGGCATCGTCCTGATGACCGCACCTTGGTCCCAAACCGAGTCGCTTGACCTAATCGGCGTGGCGCTTGCGCTGATGGCGGCAGCAGGGTGGGCGAGTTACATTCTCCTCGTTGCGCGGGCAGGGAAGCTTTTCTCGGGACGCGATGTCCTGACGATCGCAATGGTGGTTGCGACCGCTGCGGCTGCGGTGCCAGGCATTCTGGATGGAGGCCAAATGCTGCTCGATCCGTCGGTTTTGGCGGTCGGGGTGGTGGTTGCGATTCTGAGCATGGTGATTCCGTTTAGCTTCGAGTTCGAGGCGCTTCGCCGCATGCCGGCGAGGGTCTTCGGCGTCCTAATGAGCCTTGAACCTGCTGTCGCCGTCGTTGCGGGGATCATAGTTCTCAACCAGCGACTCGCGCTGAGAGAGCTAATGGCGATCGCGTTGGTCGTGACCGCGAGCATCGGCGTCACGCGCTCGGCGCCCGCCCCCTCACCGGTTGCAGCGATCGAGGGGTGATCTCGTTCCTAACGATCGGCTTGGGGCGCGATACTGAGCTGATGACCGTAGACCTACACGGGCGCGACTGAAGCGGTGTCAAGCGACCCAGCAGGTTCGACTGTCGGTTACAAGGTGCTCTCCAACGTTCCTCCGGTTGTTCTGGTCATCATCGGCACGCTCTCGATTCAGTTCGGCGGCGCACTTGCCTTCACGATCTTCGACGATGTGGGCGCGACAGGAACGACGCTGCTGAGGCTGTCGCTCAGCGCGGTCTTGTTGCTCGCGGTTGCCCGCCCGGCGTTGCGCGGTCGCAGCGCCTCGGATTGGCGGCTCGTAGTCATCTTTGGATTGACGCTTGTGGTCATGAACCTGTGCTTCTACGAGGCCATTTCGCGGTTGCCTCTTGGGGTCGCTGTGACGATTCAATTTCTCGGACCAATCACTGTCGCGGGGGCTCTGTCGCGCAAGCCGAGCCACTGGCTCTGGGTAATCATGGCTGCGCTAGGCGTTGTGGTGCTCGCGGCGCCTTGGACCGCCGAAACCGCGCTGGATACCGTCGGCGTTGTTTTTGCGCTGGTCGCAGCGGTCGCGTGGGGAGCGTACATTCTGCTCGCACAGCGCCTCGTCCGGCGGTTCCACGCTGGTGAGGGAATTGCGATAGCTGCAGTAGTTGCCGCCGGGCTAGTGCTCATTCCAGGGCTCGTCAGCGGAGGTGGTCACCTGCTGGACCCCTCGGTGCTGGCCGTGGGGCTGGGAGTTGCTCTGCTCAGCTCGGCGATCCCGTACACAGCGGAAGCCGAGGCGCTCCGGCGAATGCCGGCAAGAGTGTTCAGCGTGTTGATGAGCATTGAGCCAGCGGTAGCGGCGCTGGCCGGGCTGCTTCTGTTGGGCCAGCAGCTACCGCTCCGTGAGCTGGCAGCGATCGGACTCGTGATCGTGGCCAGTGTGGGCGTGATGCGAGGCGCAGATTTCGCTCCGCCAGCCGAGGCTGCGATCGAGGCCTAGAGCGCCAAGCTGCAGCGCCGGCGCGCAGGCGCGTAATACTGCGGGGAGCCGTGTTCACGCTGAACCTGCCAAACCTGCTGACGGTGCTGCGAATCCTGCTCGTGCCGGTGCTCGTCGTCGCGCTGCTCTCCCACGGCGGTCAGACAAGCGACGTGCTCGCCGCCGTCGTCTTCGCCGCCGCTTCAGTGACCGACGCGCTCGACGGCTGGTTGGCTCGAACGCGCGAGCAGATCACAACCTTCGGCAAGCTGATGGATCCTGTCGCAGACAAGCTGCTGATCATCGCCGCATTGCTTTCGCTCGTCTCACTCGGGCGGCTCGCGGCATGGGTCGCGATGGTGATCGTGGCGCGCGAGTTTGCCGTCACCGTCGCGCGCATCTCCGCCCGCTCCGAGGGCGTCGTGATCGCCGCAAACTGGTGGGGGAAAGTAAAGACAGGCGTTCAGGTGCTGACGATCTTCCTGCTGATTCTGCTCGTCCCCTCGCCGACTTGGATCGACTGGCTCGTTTACGTGATGGTCGCCGTCACCGTGGTCAGCGGCGTCGACTACTTCTTCGGCATGCGCCGCTTGATGCGTGAGGCCGAATTGCGGCGCGCACAGCCGCGCGAAGGCTCACCGCAGTGAAGTGGGCCTTCACCTTCCTCGCCGTCGCAATCATCGCCTCGTTTGGAACGGCGATCTTCATCGTGCTCGGCAATCGCGACCCCGTTCCCAATGAGATTGCAGCCTGCGTCAAGAAGGCTGGGCTGGCTCAAGCGCGCTCGCAGGACGCGCTCAGCGCGGTACGCGCCGACATCGCCGCCGGCGGGCTGAAGATCGCCCAGCGCTGGGACTGGGGGAAAACCCGTGGCGTGCTATTCGAGGGGCCAGGCAAGAGCTACGCAATGCTGGCGCTGTGGAACTCCGACTCAGCCTCGCTGGCCGATGCCGACGCGGGCCAGCAGGTTTTCAACTCTCCGGGGGCATTGCCGCTGGTCAGCGTCGAAGTGCCCGATAACAGTCTGCTGCTCAGCTGCGCTCAGCGCGCCAGCGGCTAACGGCCGCCGGCATCGAGCCACTCGCGCATCGAAGTGTGATGCATCAGGTGCTCGTCGGCGGCGATCTCGCGCCGCAGCTCGCCGAGCAGTCCGAAGCGCTCAGCGGTCACGTTGTGCTGGTGAATCGTCTCAAGGTTTTCTTGGCGAGCGGAGACGAAGGTTGCGTCGTCAAGGTCGCCGTAGCGGTCGATCACGCCCTGAATGACTTCGCGCACACAGTCCTCAACAAAGCGCGGGCGACTGTGCGCCTTCTCAACGACTGAGCCCTCATCGGAGCGCTTCATCAGCTCATAAATCTCACTTGACATCGAGCCTTCGACGATTGCCAGCAGGTCGGCGGCCTCAACGTCCAGCTCGCTGCCCTCAACCGAGCCAAGGTAGAGCGTTCCAAGGCCTCGCTGGTTGTGTGTGGCAATTGGAACGGCGGCGATGATCTGCTCGATCTCGTCGCTTTCAAAGCCTTGCGCGCTGAGCCGGTCGCGGGCCGTTGTGGCGACGAGTTCCTGCGCGCAGGGGCAGGCCGTCATTCCTTGAGCGGTAACGCCAACAAGGCGCCGGGTTCCCGCTTCGCTCGCGAGCGCGGCCCCGTGGAGCGTATAAATTTCCTGCGTCGTGATCCCTGAGACCGGCGCCGGTTTGTGCTCCGGGTAGCGGGCGATGATCGTCACTTCGGCGCGGCGCGCTGCTTGACGCTCGCGCACGCTCTCAGCGATCTTCTGCGCCAGCTGCTCGGCGCGTAGCGCAGTTCCTTCAACGGCGAACTCGCCGATAGCCTCGTTGACGACCTCCTCGAAGCGCGACATATGAGCGCCCTTCTGCTTCGGACCAAGGTCAACGAAGCATTCAAGCTGCGCGTGGTAGGACTGCTCGGCGCCTGGCTCGCCGATGCGGATCACCTTCTCAACTCCGGTCACGCCAACGCGAGAGAGCGAGATGTGAATCTCAGGCTTGTAGTTCTGGACGTCTGGCGAGTTGCTTAGAGCTGAAAGTTCCACCTTAGGACCTGCCTTAAGTTGGGGTTGAGGGGAGGGTAGCCCAGGCTCGATCGCGCTTGTGCTATTAATCACTTGTTGATCACGGCTTAGCCGCGTTGTTTTCGATTTCTTCGATTACGAGCGAAGCGAACAAATCGTTCAATCGGCTTAGGTCACGTTTCAGTAGGGGAGTTGTGTGGGGAGGGGGGCCGTTTGGAGAACGGCTCTCGCAATTTCTTAATTGAGGAGCTGTGGAGAGAATGCAGGCAACTAAGAGCGCAGGATTGCTCGCCGACGAGGCCCCAGTCTGGGAGCTGGCTGAGCTGAAGCCACTGATCGTCACCGGGCAGGAGAAGGGTTTCCTGACCGTTGGGCAGATTACGAAGTGCTTTGAAGAGGTTGAGGTCTCGAAGGAGCAGGTGCAGGAGCTGCACGGCCACCTGAAGGAGATGGGGATCGATCTCTTGGCAGACGGCGACGACGGCTCCGGCCCGCCACTTACCGAAGGCGCGCCGAAGCGCAGCAGGAAGGCATCGGGCGCAAAGAACGATGAGATCGACCTGACCGTTGAACCGAGCCTTGATTCTTTGCGCCTCTACCTGCGCTCGATCGGCCGCGTGCCGCTGCTGAGCGCCGTCGAGGAGGTCTCGCTCGCCAAGCGGATCGAACGCGGCGACATGAACGCCAAGCAGCACATGGTTGAGGCAAACCTGCGGCTCGTCGTTTCGATCGCCAAGGGTTACCTCGGCCGCGGCCTCACCTTCCTTGACCTGATTCAGGAAGGCTCGCTGGGGCTGATTCGCGCGGTAGAAAAGTTCGACTACCGCCGCGGCTACAAGTTTTCGACTTACGCCACTTGGTGGATCCGTCAGGCCGTCACGCGCGCAATCGCCGACAAGGGCCGCACGATTCGCATACCCGTCCACATGGTCGAGAAGCTGAACAAGGTCGTTCACGTTGAGCGCCAGCTAGTGCAGTCGCTCGGCCGCGAACCAACTCCAGAGGAGATTGCCGAGGAGCTTCAATGCAGCACCGAGGACGTGCGTGAAATTTTGCGCGTAAGCCAGCAGCCGATCTCGCTTGAGAAGCCGGTCGGTGATGAGGACGACTCGCAGCTCGGTGACTTCGTCGAGGACGACGGCGTTGTCTCGCCATTTGACCTGACTGCAGATTCGCTTCGCCGTGAGAATGTTTACCGCGCGCTCAGCACCTTGCCTGCGCGCGAGCGGGACGTGATCATCATGCGCTTTGGGATCGGCGGCGGCAAGCCCCGAACGCTGGAGGAGGTCGGCCGCGCCTTTGACGTTACGCGCGAGCGGATCCGCCAGATCGAAAACCACACGCTGAAGAAGTTGGAGTCGCTGCCGGAGGCCCAGAAGCTGCGCGACGGCGCCTGAGCTCTAGACTTCCGAGCGCTGTGCTCGGCGGGATGTCCGAGTGGTTAAAGGAGACGGGCTGTAAACCCGTTGGCTCTGCCTACGCAGGTTCGAATCCTGCTCCCGCCATAGATTTGCCCGTGGGCGCGCGCAAGCCACAGTCTTCATAGACGGTTTTTAATAGGGCGTCGTAGTTGCCAGCTTGAAGATTGCCGAATGGGTCGCGCGTGTAGCTGAGCAGCGTGCCGAAGGGCAGCGCGAAGGCGGCGCGCCTTCAGTACGCTCACCGCTGCTAAACAATCAACTTGCTAGGAGAACGACCGGATGAGCACAGTTATCGAGTTCACAATGCACGCCAACCCCGGCCAGTACGAGCACCTGCTTGAGATTTACTCGGAGTTCGCCGAGTACATGAAGGACAGCCACGAAGGCCTAAGCCAGGTACTCGTCGTCGGTGATCCGGCTAGCGGCCTCGTCCGCGGCATTGGCGTCTTCGATACCTCCGATCAGGCCGAAGCTGTAAACAGCGAAGAGGTCTTCGCCGACTTCAATTCGAAGGTAACGCCGCTAATCTCAGGCAGCCCTGAGCGGGTTGAGCTGAACCTCGTTCACACCTTCACGCGCTAAAAGTGGGCAGGAAGCGCTGCCGGGTTTCGAATCAGCCTGCTGGCTGCTCGGGCTCCGGTGGGCGGTTCCCTTCGCGGCGTGCCTCAGAAACGGTGCGAGTGCCGAGCTTGCCCTCCTGAACGAGCGTGCCAAGAACGTCCATGATCGCCCGGCAGCCAAGCTGGGCGGTCATGTCTGAAACGTCGTATGGCGGCGCAATCTCGACGACCTCCATTCCACAGATACCTTCGGCCGCCACCATCCGCAGAGCCTTCAATGCTTCACGCGGAAGCAGCCCACCGGGCTCAGGCGAGCCGGTCCCTGGTACGAAGCCTGCATCAATCGAGTCGATATCAAATGAGAGGAAGACAGCCTCAGCGTCCTTCCACGCGCACTCCAAAGCGATTTCAACTGCGCGTTCGACGCCCAGCTCCTCGACGTCACCGATCGTGATGACGGTCGTGTCACGCTCGCGTGCGACCTTGACTCCGGGACGTGAACCGTACCATCCGCCGATTCCCATCTGGACGAGGTTGCTGGGGGGTGCATTCGGGATGTCGGTCGCGTGAAACCAAGGCGTTGTGTGCATGCGCTCATCCATGTCGCGTTCCTGAATATCAAGGTGGCGATCAAGGTGGATGATTCCGATTTTCCCTTCGATCTGCGGCGCGATCGCCCTCACATCGGGGTAGCCGATTGAGTGGTCGCCGCCGATCACAACCGGGAACACGCCTTGGCCGTGCACGTACGCCACGGCCTTGTCGATTTGGTCAAACGACTTCTCGATGTTCGATGGGATCACGAAGATGTCGCCGGCGTCGCACAGATTCAGCTCTTCCTCAAGGTCGACCCCCATGTCTACGCTGTAGGAGTCGTACAGGGCCGAGATCCGCCGTACCGCCTGTGGGCCAAAACGGCATCCGGCCCGGTACGTGGTACCCATGTCGAACGGCGCGCCGATGATCGCTGCGTCGTATTTACCTACGTCGTGAATATCTTCACAGTAGGGGACCTTGCGGAAGGTGTTGATGCCTGCGAATGCCGGTTGGTGGCCGCGGGAGAAGGTTGAGATCGTGCGGTCATTGACCGAGGCTGAGGCTTCCAGGCCATACTCCAAGCCGCGCTCAACCGATTCACGTTGCTTGCGATCTGGAATATCGGCGAGCTTTCGCAGGTTGCGGTTACCTCGTAGCTGGGAACGGTCAAAAGCTGGTCGTTCTGGATCGTGCTCGTCGCTCATCGTTTCTCCTCTGTCGAAATCGCTCGGAAGTCTCCCCGGTAGCACATGCAGACAAGTAACGTACAAGTAACGGTGGGCTTGGGTCAACTGCGAAGCACCAAATAGTCCCAATACGTCGATTTGGGTGGCTAGGCGCCGCAAGTTGTCCTATCATCGTGTGAGATGGCATCCGCCCCTAAGGTCGCCAGAAGTATTCGGAATAGGCTCGATCCCGATCTGCTAGATCGAACTAGCTTTGTCCCGTTGTACTACCAGCTTCAGGAGGTGCTGAAGGAGCGGATCGAGTCCGGTGGTTGGAACCCGGGCGATGCTCTCCCTTCGGAGCCAGAGCTTGCGCGTTCACTCGGGGTTAGCCGGGCAGTCGTCCGCCGCGCCCTTGCAATCCTTGAGGATGATCGTCAGATCGAGAGGATCCGCGGCCGCGGGACCTTCGTCGCTGAACCAAAGTTGGATTATCGCGCGGGCGGTCTGTCCCGGCTCCTTGAGAGTCCTCGCGAGTCGTTCCTCGAAGCGACAGTGTTAGACCGCCGAGTAGTTCGCGCCGAGCGTTCGATACGTGAACGGCTGGCGCTCGACGCTGACGCCGAGATTTTTCGCCTCACGGCGCTGATGTCAATCCGCGGCGTGCCAATGGCGATCAGCTCGTCTTTCTTCTCACGAGCCGATGTCGGCTGGTTGGAAGCGACGACCAAGGTAGGAGAGCCGCTCGCGCCAGATATTGTGCTCGCCGATCATGGCGTCGAGTTGGCTCATTCCGACGTCTCGATCGAGACCAGTCACTGTGGTCAGTTTGAGGCCGATTGCTTTGGGATCCCGGAGCGCGCCGCTGTCTTTCTAGTCCTCTGTCAGGAGTTCCGCACGACACCTCGCGGGCCGGTGCCATTCGAGGTCGCACGCGTTGAATATCGCGGCGATCGACTTCAGTTCCGCCTCGATCTCTCGTCGGGGAAGGCAAGCGGCAACCTTGAAGCGACGATGACCGTCGACGCTGCTTCTTAAGCTGCGGCGCGCTGCATCCCAATAGGGCGTTTGATGGCGTAGACGACGAGGAAGGCGCAGGCGGCGACAATCACGATCCCCGGCCCTGACTGAACGTCAAGGTGGTAGCTGAGGTTCATGCCGATGAAGCCGCACGTAGCGCCGATTGCACTCGAGAGAATCAACATCTGTGAGAAGGAACTCGTCAACAGGCGCGCGATCGTCGGCGGGATCACCAGTGCTGCCGCGATCAACGTCACTCCGAGCACCTGCATCGAGACGAGAATTGAGATCGCGAAGACGACCATCAGCAGCGCTTCGATGCGTGTAGTGCGCAACCCCGAAGCAGCCGCAACCTCGGGGTCGAAGGTCGTGAATAGCAGCGGCCTGTAAGCGAAGCTCACGATCGCTACAACCAGGACTGAGACAATGGCAATCACGATCACGCTCGTTAGCGATACACCGAGAACGCTCCCGAACAGCGCCGCGTCAAAGCTGGCTCCGCTGTGGCCGAATAGTGCAAAGAGGATCAGCCCAAGGGCGAACGAGGCGGTCGTCACGACGCCGATCGCTGCGTCGGCGCCGATCGGTCGGCGCCGCGTGACCGAGGTAATCGCCAATGCCGAAGCGATCCCCCAAACGCCAGCTCCCAGCAGGAAGCTGACGCCAAGCAGTGCGCTGGCGGCAAAGCCACCGAAGATCGCGTGCGAGAGGCCATGAGCCAGGTAGCTCATCCCGCGCACCACGATGTAGACGCCGACTAGTCCGCAGAGAGCGCCAGCCAACGTTGCCACGATCAGTCCGTTGCGGAAGAACTCGAAGGCGAAGGGCCGTAGCAGTTCGTCGATCACTCGGCTCGCTCCAGCAACGCGTCGGGGTCGGGGCCAAACGGGGAGTGGGTGTGGTGCGGTGAATCAACGATCAGACGCATCCCGGCGTGCTCGAGCACCTGCATGCTGGCTCCGTACGTGGCCTCAAGCGTCTGCGAGTTCAGCACGCTCCTGGTAGGGCCGTGGGCGATGATTGTTCTGTTGATGCATGCGACGGTTGGGAGGTGGGTCGCGACGCCATTCAGGTCGTGGGTCGTGAGAACGATCGACGTTCCTTCCGACCGGAGCTCCTCGAGCAGGTGCAGTAGTTCGTGGCGAAGGGCCACATCAACACCGCTAGTCGGCTCATCAAGGAGCAGTAGATCGGGGCTGCGCAGCAGAGCCCGGGCGATGAAGACTCGCTGCTGCTGCCCGCCCGAAAGATCGCCGATATGACGGTCTGCCAGCCCATCGAGGCCGAGCCGCGCCAAGACCTCGGAGACCGCTGCCTTCTCGGCATTCGTTGGCCATGCGAAGCGGCGGCTAGTCCTAGCCATCAGGATGCACTGACGCACCGTTACCGGGAAATTCCAGTTGACGCTCTCGACCTGCGGCACGTAGCCGATCTGCAGGCCGCTTCGAAGCGCAACGCTGCCCTTATCAGGGCCAAGCGTCCCGGTGATCGTTCTCAACAGGGTCGTCTTGCCGGCCCCCGACGGGCCGACGATGCCGAGCAGGTCGCCGGCTTCGACTATCAAGTTGACATCCTCGAGGATTGGCTGGCGGTCGTGGCTTAGGCCAAGCCCCTGAATCTGAACCAGCGGCTGTCCGCCGTTGTTATCGGTTGGATTGCTCACTGTGGATAGTCCGCTGTATCGGAGGGGGTCGCGGGGAGCTGTAGCTCGCTTAGCGCCGAGCCGTTGCCGCCAAGAGCCTCAGTCATCACTTGGTAGTTAAAGCGCATAAGACCAATCCATGAATGTTGCGGCTCACCGGGCGCGCCAAGCAGGTCGTCGTCGCGGAGCTGATCGACGTAGCGCACTCCGGTTTCACGGCTGATTTGAGCCAGCACGGGGCTGGGGAATACCTCAGAGCCAAATATCGCCGGTACCTTCTCGGCTCGTATCTGGTCGACCAGATCCGCCACCTCACGTGGCGTTGGATCCTCAAAGTCGGAGGATTGGATCGCGCCTACGACCTGCCAGCCATACTCGCGTGCAAAGTAGGCGTAGCCGTCGTGGTAGGTCAGCAGCTTGCGCTTTGACGGCGGGATCGTCGCGAACGACTTTTTCATCGCACCGTCAAGCCTCCCTGCAGCCGCCGCGAAGCTCTTGTAATTGGCCCGATAAACGGCTTCTCCGCGCGGGTCGCGCTGACTTAGATCGTCACGTACGATGCGCGCGTAAGCGACCGCCAGTGGAGGGTTGGTCCACAGGTGCGGGTTTGGCTTACCGCCTGAACGCGGGAAGGAATCGTCGTAGATCCAATCTGCGCGCGACAATGCTCGGTTGCCCAGAGCAACAATCTCACTCTCGCTTGGCATCACCTGTCGGGCAATGGCGACAGTTGGTTCCTCTAACCCAAGCCCGTTCACGTAGAGGACGTCGGCTCCCGCCAGCGTCTCTGCGATCGACGGCTTGGGCTCATAGGTGTGGGAGTTGGTTCCTTCGGGGATCACTCCTGTCACGTTGATGCGGTCGCCGCCGACCGTTGCCACGATCGAGCTGATTGGAGCGACCGTCGAGGCAACGTTGAGGCCCGTCTTGTTTTCTGTCGAAGGAGATTGGCTACAGCCGATGGCGACGGCAACCAGCATCACCAATGAGGCGACCGTGAGCGGTTGAGTGTGAGCCTGGAGGAGTTCCATTGCGGGTAGATGTATTGGTGCTGAATGCCGACCATACATTAAGTGGACAAGCCCGCAGGGTTAAATTTGCAACTACGAAAGGATGCACGAAGCCCGCTAGGGTGAGAAGCCGTTCCGAAGGCTCGGTTACACAGCGACGCTTCCTAGCAAGCCTAGGATTGCTTTTCCTAGGAAACGTGGATATGCGGCTAGCGCTGTCGGTCATACGATTGCCTCCGTCGCAGAAAGCTCTGCGAACGCGGCATCTCCAAAAGCGCAGAGATTGGACTAATTAGCGATGGCTGCACACGCTGCACCGGGCAAGTACGACCTCGCAACGCTCGAGGCTAAGCGCGATGAACTGATGGCCGCGGGGGTTGAGTACTGCCTTTCGTCCTTTGTAGATGTTCACGGCGTAACGAAGGCCAAGTCGGTGCCGATCGCGCACTTCGTGAACATGATGAATGGCTCAGAGCTATACACCGGAGCCGCAATCGACGGGCTAGGCCAGGAGCCTTCAGACGACGAGCTGGCCGTATGGCCAGACCTCGACGCGATCACCGTAATGCCGTGGGAGCCAACCGTCGCTTGGGCGCCAGGCAGCCTCAAGCTGCACGAGGAACCTTGGCCGATGGATACCCGTAATGTGCTCCAACGGCAGATTGACCGCCTATCCGAGCACGGCTTGATCTTCAACCTCGGCATCGAGCCGGAATTCTTCCTCGTGCGGCGCAACGCAGATGGGGAAGTGGTCCCCGCCGATCCAAAGAACGTGATCCCGCGCGCCGCCTACGACATCGTCAACCTGCTCGAAGCTCAGCCGTTCCTTGATCAGCTGATCAAGAACATGAACTCGCTCGGATACGACGTGCACTCTTACGATCACGAGGATGCGAACGGCCAGTTTGAGCTGGACTTCTCTTACGCCGACTGCATGACGATGGCCGATCGTTTGACCTTCCTGCGTCTGATGACGAAGGTGATGGCACGCGAGCACGGCTTTGAAGCGACCTTTATGCCAAAGCCTTACTCGAACCGCACCGGCAGCGGTGGCCACTTTAATATGTCGATGGCTGATGCCAAGACCGGCGAGAATGTATTCGCCGACCCCAGCGACCCGCGCGGCTGCGGCGTCTCAAAGCTCGCCTACCACTTCATCGCCGGCGTCTTGGCGCACGCCAAGGCGATCGTTGCTGTTACCTGCCCGACCGTCAACTCCTACAAGCGGCTCGTCGTCGCCGGCTCAATGACCGGCTTCACATGGGCGCCGGTCTTCATCTCATACGGCAATAACAATCGCACTCACATGGTCCGTATCCCGATGAATTCGCCTCGAGTTGAATCGCGCGCCGTCGACATCGCCGTCAACCCATACCTGGGCGCTGCAATGATGCTTGGGGCAGGGCTCGAAGGGATCGAAAAGGAGATGGACCCTGGCGATCCAATCGATCTCAACATGTATCTTCAGCCGCCCGAGAAGATCACCGAGCTGGGGGTTGAGACTCTGCCGCGAACGCTGCTCGAAGCAGTTGAAGCCTTCGCCGCCGATCCGCTCAGCGAAGCGGTTTGCGGCGCCGACCTGCGTGACGCGTTCGTGGAGGTCAAGAGCCAAGAATGGTGGGACTACCACAACACCGTTTCGCAATGGGAATATGACCGCTACCTGGAGTTTCTCTAATGGCTTTCGGGCGTAAAAAGAAGAGCACTGGGCCACAGACGAAGATCTTCTTCTGCTCGGATGTGCACGGTTCAACCGTCTGCTTCCGCAAATTCATCAACGCCGCGAAGTTTTACGGCGCTGACACGCTGATTCTTGGCGGTGATGTGACCGGCAAAATGGTCGTGCCGATTTGCCGTCAAGGGAACGGCAACTACCGTACCCATTTCGCGGGCGCTGATCACGAGCTGACAACCGAACAAGAGGTCGCTGACTTCGTTAAGAAGACGGCGAATATGGGTCTTTACCCCGCCGTGATGGAAGAGGACGAGTTCCTCGAGATTCGCTCGTCGCAGGACGCGCAGGATGAGCTTTTCAAACGGCTTATGTTTGACCGCCTGCGTGAATGGATCGCTTACGCCGACGAGAAGCTAGATGGCAAAGAGATCCGCGCCTTCGCAGCCCCCGGCAACGATGACCTTTTCGAGGTCGATGAGATTATTGACGAATCAGAAAGCATTGACCTGCTCGAGATGCGCGTCCACCGAATCTCAGATCAGCACGAGATCATTACCTCCGGCTGGACCAACCGCACCCCGTGGGACACTGAACGCGAGTGCTCGGAGGAAGAGTTGGCGGAGAGACTCAAATCGATGATCGATCAAGTTGAGGATATGGAGCATACGATCTTCAACCTCCACGTTCCGCCTCACAACTCGAAGATCGATCTCTGCCCGAAGCTCGATGACGATATGCAGGTCATCTACTCGGTCGGCAACCCGGTGATGGCACCGGCAGGGAGCATCGCGGTGCGTGACGCGATTGAGGAGTACCAGCCGATGCTGGGACTCCACGGCCACATCCACGAAGGGCGCGGAGAGACCACGATCGGTCGCACACTCTGCATTAATCCCGGCAGCGTCTACAGCGAAGGAATCTTGAACGGCGCATTGATCACGCTTGAGGCTGATCAAGTTCGCGACTACCAATTTACGCAGGGTTAGCGGTGCATTGTTCCCGGTCGTTGAGGCGGCTTGGAACGCAATCAAAGGAGAGAGAGAATGGATAGCAACACTGAAGCAACGGGGGCAAGCGGCGGCGACCGCGTATTCCTCAGAAAGGCATCGGGACTGATCAAGACGGCGTCGACAGCTGACGTCGTCATCTTCAACATCGGTGTCGTATCGATCGGTATTGGGATCGCCGGGGTACTGCTCTACGGTCCGTCCGTCTACCCAGGTGCGAACCTGCCACTCGGAATCATCATCGCTTGCGTTGCGATGTCGATGATCGCGTTTGGCATGTTGACCTGGACGGCAGTTATTCCTCGCTCAGGCGGCATTTATCCCTTTGTAAGTCGAATACTGCCACCGCCAATTGCTTTCATGCTCAGCTGGGCTGAGTCGATTGCTTGGCTGTTCTTCTGTGCTCTAGCGGCCTACTGGATCATGACTATCGGGCTAATCCCGATGTTCGTGGTGCTCGGCATTCAGACCGGTAGCGCTGGACTTAGCGATTTTGCGGCGACACTCGCTGAGCCGATCTGGACCTTTGCGGGCGGAATCGTGGTGCTGATTCTTGCCGGCTCGATCCTCGGCTCAGGAATGCGGCGTTACTTCCTCTCGCAGAAGGTCATGGTGGTGATCGCTTTCATCGGCATTTTCGTGATGTTCGCGGTGATGCTGTTTGGCTCGAAGGAGACGTTCATTGCGAACTTCGATAAGGCCTTCGGTCCGGACGCAACATATGCCGGCGTGATCGCTAGCGGAAAAGTTGGCGGCTGGGCCGACCCAGGGACCTTCAATCTAGGTCAGACATTGCAGGCCTCGAACTGGGCATTCCTGCCGTTGGTCGGTGCTGCCTTCTCGATCGCGATCGGCGGCGAGATCAAATCAGGTAACAGAGGCCAGACGGTCGGAATGTTCTCCGGAGTTTGGGTCTGCGGTGTTTTCTTCCTAGTCGGCACGATCCTAGGAACCAACGTCTTCGGCTACGATTTCCTCGGAACGGTCGGCTACAACTCACTCGGGCTCAATCTCGACGCTGGCGCGCAGGCTACGCCTGTAGTTCCGTGGGTGACGCTGTTGGCTGGGATCCTCGGAGGTTCGTCGGTCTTGACGGTGATCATGGCGGCTGGATTCATTGCTTGGATTTGGCTATGGATTCCAGCGATGCAGTCGTACGGTGAACGGGCGATGATCGCCTGGGCATTCGACCGCGTTGCGCCGAACAAGCTCGGAACGGTCTCTGACCGCTTCCACAGCCCGGTTGTGGCTATAGCAGTGGCAACACTGGTAACGGCCGTTTTCATGTACCTGTTCGTGTACGTGAGCTACTTCGGGACATTGGTTCTGTTCCTGCTCGTAGGTGTTGTCGCTTGGACGGTCGCGCTTGGTGCCGGAGCGGTATTCCCGTTCAAGCGTCCGGAGATCTACGGCAAGTCGTCGATCGCCAATAAGAAGCTGTTCGGCCTGCCGATCATGACGGTCGGTTGTCTGGTCGGCTTCATCGCTGGAGTCGGTTACAGCATTAACCTGTACCTCGATGAGTTCGCCGTCAATGCGCGAGGCTCGCGTTTGGTTGTGGCAGCGGGAGTGTTTGTTTCGGGGCTGCTGTTCTTCTACGTGATGAAGTTGTATCGCCGCTCGCAGGGCGTCGACATCAACCTCGCGTTCAAAGAGATTCCAATCGAATAGAGGTCGTTTTAGATTCACCAGCGTTGTTTCGGGCGCTGCTAACCCCCGCGCCCCGCCCGCACCGCTGCGGGTGGGGCACCAAATGCCAGGAGTTTGAATGTCTGTAGAGAACGAGCATTTCGTCAGGGAAGGGCTCAGTATCGTTGACGATGCTCAGGCGCAGGGCCTACAACTGCGAATTCTTGGTTCGCTCGCGTACCGGATCCACTGTCCCGAAAACCTCCAGCTCTTCGAAGCAATGGAGCGTGCGCTGACTGACATCGACTTCGCTGCCGACCGTCGCAAGTCCCGAGAGATCAAGAAGTTCCTCGTCGCCCGTGGCTTTGAAGAGGATCAGCGCATGACCGCCTCGACAGAAGGCAGGCGTTACTACTTCGAGGATCCGAACAACGGACTCGGCGTAGACGTCTTCTATGACGAGCTCTACTTCTGCCACCCGATCCCACTGCGTGATCGGCTTGATCTTGATTCGCCGACGATTACTACCTGCGACCTGTTGCTCGAGAAGATGCAGATCGTCGAACTGAACCTCAAGGACGTTAAGGACACGCTCGTTCTGATGCTCGAGCACCCTGTTGTGGAGAACCCGACCTCGACTGAGGAGATCGATGGCGGCTACATCGCCAAGCTGCTCTCCGGTGACTGGGGCTTCGACCACACCGTCAATATCAACCTCGACAGGGTCGAGCGCTTCATTCCCGACTTCGAAATGATCAGCGCCGAGCAGGGAGCACTAATCCTCTCCCGCATCAACGACCTGCGCAAGCTGATCGATGACGCGCCGAAGAGCCGCAAGTGGAAGATGCGCGCCAAGATTGGCGAGAAGAAGCAGTGGTACCAGGACGTTGCACCAAAGGGGAGCTCCTTCTGATGGCCGCGCCCAGCAACTCATTCGCTGTAGTCGGCGAGCGCTTCCCTCAGTTCGAACTCGTGGATCTTACCGGGAGGAGTTGGTCGGCGGCGGATCTCGTTGGTCAGCGAACGATCCTCTTCTGCTTCGCTTCATGGTGTACCTGCAAGGAACAGCTACCGAGTTGGCAGACCTACTGGGAGTCGCGCGGCCGCGACTTCCAGATGCTTGCCGCGATTTTTGACGCAAAGGGAGCAGAGACTGCGGCACCGACCGTTGAGGCGAGCGGCGCCGAGTTCCCCGTGCTGCTCGACACCACGAGCTCTCTTGGGGCCGCTGTTGGAGCGCAGATGGTTCCCCTCGGCATCTTCATCGACGCCGAGGGAACTGTTGCGATGGCAGACATCAGTGGAACATTCGAGATTGGCGACCCGAGAGTCCGAGTCAACGTTGACCGCTTTCTCGCTGGCGAGGTCGTTAGGCAGCCCAAGGCCGGAGAGGCGATGGAGCCTCGCGCGCTGGAGCTTTTTGCAGAAGGCGTGATCGCTTACCAAGCCGGCGACCGCGAGCGGGCGCTTGAACTATGGCGCGACGGACTCGAACACGACCCAGACAACTTCATCATCCGCTCTCAGATCTGGACGCTGGAGCACCCCGAGCACTTCTGGCCTGAAGTGGACCGTGCGTGGCAAGAGCAGCAGCTCGCCGCCGAGGGCTACGACAAGCCGCTGCCGTAAACGAAAGCCGAGCCGGAAAGAGTCGCCGTGACGGATTACGAAACCGCAAACAAGCTCGCCTTCGAGCGCCTCGCTGGAGCAACTCCAGTCTTCACCGAAGTGATGACCGCGGGCGACGCGCTGCCAGGAATGAAGCCGAATGTGATCCTGACCTCCGGCGCTCCGATGGAATGGGAGCAGTACACCGGCGGGCAGCGGGCGGCAGTGATCGGAGGGGCGCTGTTCGAGGGGCTCGCCTCAGATGCCGGTGACGCCGACGCCAAGCTGAAGTCGGGCGAGATCCTCGTAGATGGCTGCCACGACTACGGCTGCGTCGGCTCACTCGCTGGGATCTACACCGCGTCAATGCCGGTGCTCGCGGTCGAGAATACGGCAAACGGCAACGTTGGGTTCTGCAACTTCTTTGAGGGGCCGTCACCTAAGCGCCTCAACTACGGCACCTACGATAAGGAGGTGCGCGACACCCTTCTCTTCGTTCAGGACGTGATTGCGCCGACCGTCGCCGAAGCTGTTAAGCGATCCGAGGGCGGCATCCCGCTTAGGCCAATTATTCGCCGCGCGCTGGGAATGGGCGATGAGATGCACAGCCGCAACGCGGCCGGAACGCTGCTGTTTGGCCGCGAGATGGTGCCGTACTTCTTCGAGATGCTTGGCGACAAGCCGGAAGAGGTGCGCCAGACCTACGCCTTCATGTCTGACAGTCCCTACTTCTTCCTGCGGCTGTCGATGGCGGCTGCCAAGGCGACCGCCGACGCCGCGCGTGACATCGAGAGGTCGAGCGTGGTCAGCGCAATGGCCTTCTCCTGCTCCCAGTTCTCGATCCGTCTCGGCGGGACCGGCGATCGCTGGTTCTCCGCCGACATTGAGCCAGCGCAGGCGAAGCTCTTCGACGGCTTCACTGAAGGCGACATCGAGTTCATGGGTGGCGAGAGCGTGATCACCGAGACAGTCGGGTTGGGTGGCTTTGCCCAAGCGTCAGCGTTCACGCTTCAGGAATACCAAGGCGGCACACCTGAGGACATGGCTGAGCTGAACCGCTCGATGTACGAGATCACTGTCGGTGAGCACCCGGAGTACAAGATTCCCTTCTTCGGCTTCCGGGGCGTCCCGCTTGGGATTGACGCCTTCAGGGTCATCGAGAGCGGAATTCAGCCGGTCATGGACATTGGGATTGCCGGTGGCGACGGGCGACAGATCGGCGCCGGCGTGCTGCGAGCCCCACTGGCCTGCTTTGAGCATGCAGTCGCCGCCCACAGCGAACAGTATGGAGGGGCGTGATGGAAGCCTCAGTCAATCTTGACGAGCTGCGCAAGGCGCTCGGTGGTCAAGGGGTCGAGTTCCTTTTCGGTGCCTACGTCGACATGTTTGGCGTGCCGAAGTCGAAGTGTGTCCCGCTCGCGTTCATCGACGAGATGGCTGCCGGTTCGGAGCGCTACACCGTCGGCGCCTTGGAGGGGATGGGCGACCTTGGCCCCAACGAGGATGAGTGCTGCGGAATCCCCGAGCTCGAGTCGGCGGTAGTTCTTCCGTGGGACAAGCGCTTCGCTATCGCACCCGCCGACCTAAGCTTTGACGGCCAGCCGTATAGTCACGATTCACGCTACGTGCTCAAGCGCCAATTGGAACGCGCCGCGGCGGCTGGGTTCAGCGCGCAGGCTGGAATCGAGCCAGAGGTTTACGTACTGCGAGAGGGCGAGGACGGCGAGGTTCTGCCTTGGATCACCGATGACCTTCTGAACGCTCCAACGCGGGGCTACGACATTGAGGCGACGATCGCTGCAGATCAGTTTCTGCTGCCGATGGTGGAGTACATGAACGAGCTCGGCTGGAATGTCTATTCGTTCGACCACGAGGGTGGCGACGGCCAATACGAGTTTGCCTTCACGCACTGCGGCGCGCTTGAGATGGCCGACCGGATGGTGATCTTTAAGCTGATGGCCAAGCACGTCGCAAGGCAGCTCGGCTGCTACGCGACCTTCATGCCCAAGCCGTTCGATAGTTCTTTTGGCTCAGGCGCACACGTCAACATGAGCCTCCTTGAGGCCGCGAGCGGCGAGAACATCTTCGCTAGCGACAACGGCGATGGAACGGTCAGCTATCTCCCCGCCGCGCACCAGTTCACGGCCGGGCTGCTCAGGCATGCCGGCGCGATTACTGCGCTGGCATGCTCGACTGTCAACTCCTACAAGCGGTTGTTGCCTGTAGGACTGATGAACGAGATCTCATGGGCCCCGGTCTTCCAGGCCTACGGCGACAACAACCGCACCCTGATGTGCCGGCTCCCAACCAACAGGCCCTGCGTAGAGCTGCGAACGGCAGATAGTGCATCGAACCAGTACCTAGTGATGGCGGTGATGCTCGCTGCCGGGCTAGACGGGATCGAGAACGAACTTGACCCCGGCACGCCAGTCAACGATGACACCTACCAGATGAGCGACGACGAGTTGGCCGCTGCGGGAGTCAATCGCTTGCCGCGCAACCTCGGTGAGGCGACCGACGCGTTTGAAGCGAGTGAGCTTGCGCGCGAGGTGCTCGGCGATGAATTCCACGCGACCTTCATCAAGAAGAAGCGTGAAGAGTGGCTGGCTTACAACACCGTCGTTGGCGGATGGGAACGCGACATGTATCTAAGGCTCTGGTAACGAAGTGCGCGACGAAGCGAACATCGAAGCGGCTAGGCGGCTCTGCGCCTCTACGCCAACGCTAGTTGGGATAGAGGCCGCGCGAGATGTCATCCCAGGGATGACAGATCAGATGATCCTTACCTCGGGTGCTCCGCTAAAATGGGATCAATACACCGGTGGTCAGCGGATGGCGATCATCGGCGGCGCTATCTACGAGGGGTTAGCGCGCGACGAAGCTGACGCTGATGCAAAACTTTCCTCGGGCGAGATAACGATTGGCTCAACCCACGATCACGGCTGCGTGGGCTCGGTTGCTGGTATCTATACGGCGTCGATGCCTGTCTTGATCGTCGAGAACCGCGAATTTGGCAATACCGCGTTGTGCAACCTGTACGAAGGAAAGTCGCCGCGCCGTCTCAATTACGGCGTTTACGACCAAGCCGTCCATGACGGCCTGAAGTACCTAGAGGAGGTCATCGGCCCGGTCCTTGGCGAGGCGCTGAAGCACTCCGGCGGCATCGACCTGAAGCCGATAATGTGCCGCGCTGTCAACATGGGCGACGAGCTTCACAGTCGCAATACGGCCGCCACGACGCTGCTGACAAAAGAGCTCGCGCCTTATTTTGTCGCCGCCGCTGGCGAACCGGACGCCGACTCGGGTCGGCTACTGGAAACCTTGGCATTCCTAGCCGAGAACGATTACTTTTTCTTGCGCGTCGGTATGGCCGCCGGCAAGGCAACCGCTGACGCGGCGCGGGATATCGAGCACTCAAGCGTCGTCAGTGCGATGACGCTCAGCTGCTGCGAATTTTCGGTTCGGGTTAGTGGACTTGGTGACGCGTGGTTCCGCGGCCCGTTGCCCGATGTTGAGGCTCAGCTCTTCGAGGGCTACAGCGAGGCTGACATCGAGTGGATGGGCGGCGAGAGCATGATCATGGAGACGATCGGGCTCGGCGGCTTTGCGCAGGCTGCCGCTCCAGCTTTGCAGGCCTACCAAGGCGGATCGCCCGAGGCGATGGCGCACACCAATGAATCGATGTACGAGATCACCGTCGCCGAGCACAGCGACTTCCTAATTCCTTACTTCGGATATCGCGGTACGCCGGTCGGGATCGAGATCTTCAAAGTGATCGAGGCTGGTGTGCTGCCAGCGATCGACGCGGGCCTTGCCGGTCGCGGCGGCGGACAGATCGGTGCTGGCATCTTGCGTGCCCCGCGCGACTGCTTTGAGCAGGCAGCCACAGCATTCACAGAGCGTTACGGCCAATGAGCCGACACAACACCAATCAAGGAGAAGAGAATGGCTGAGATTCAGCACGATCACTACCGCACATTCGGGCGACGCGAAGGGGAGAATGATTTCCCGAACACGTTGCTCGCGGGCATCCGCTCATTCATGGGCGCACAGGTCGTTCCGCCAATCTGTGAGGAGCTGGAGGCAGCTGGCGTTAAGGCTGGCGTGCTGGGGATGCCTTGGGAGGGGACGAACACCTGCCGCCCGGGCACCAGTTACGGCCCGCGCGCGATTCGCGACACTTCGGAGGCCTACACGCCCTACCACGGCGAGTTTCAGGTTGACCTCTTCGACGAACTAGGCCTCGCCGACTGTGGCGATGTATCGATTGTTCCGGGCAATGCAGCGCGAACATTTGAGCGCGCTGAACGCTGCATCACTGAGATCTACGAGGCCGGTGCCTTCCCGATCATCTTCGGTGGCGACGACTCCTGCCCGATTCCCGTCACTTCAGCGATCTCGAAGCTGATTGATGGTCAGATGGGTTACGTGCACCTTGATTCGCACATGGACACGGCCGCTGATGTGGCCGGCGAAACGCTCAACCACGCCTGCCCCGTCAGTCGCGCCGCCGAGCTGCCAAACGTCGATCCGCACAATGTTGCGCTGGTCGGAATCAACGGCCCGCTCAACCCCCGCGAGGAGCGCGAGTATGTGGACCGCACCGGGATCCAGATGATCACAATCTGGGACATCGATGAGTGGGGCATCGATAAGACCGTTGAACGGATCCTTGAGATTGCGTGGAACGGGACCGACGGTGTCGTCCTGCACACCGACCTCGACGTGATGGATCAAGGCTTCACCTCCGGCGTAACGACGCCAGAGTGCGGTGGCCTGACACCTCGCGAAGTGATCAAGATGATTCGCGCTTTCGTCAAGCAGGGGGTCGACGCTTATGTCATCACCGAATGCTCGCCGGTCCATGACCAGTCGAACAAGGCGGCTCGAGTCGCCTGCCGCTTAGCGATGGACGCGCTGGGCGTCCGCGCGAACCCACAGGGAACCGGGCGCGTCTAGATGAATTCGGTTGTCCTCTGCGCGAGCCCACGCCGTGACGGCAACTCGCGAATGCTGGCTGAAGCATTCGCCGAGGGGGCTCGCGCAGCGGGCGACACCGTTGATCTCGTTGACCTGAATGAGGTGCTCAGTGGGCTGCTGCGCGATTGCCGTACCTGCCGCGGGCCAGACGGCAACTGCTCAACCGTGGACGGTTACAGGGAGTTGATGCACGCGAGGCTTCTGCCTGCCGATGCATGGGTATACGCCACACCCCTCTACTACTACGGGATGGCAGCGAGCCTGAAGAACTTCTTTGATCGTCTGGTCTGTTACGCCTCCGCGAGTTACCCGCGCTTTGAGGAGGTCGCGGAGCAGATGCGTGGCAAGCGCTCGGCGCTGTTGCTCTCGGCAGAAGAGAGCAATCAAGCCGCGGGGCTCGCCGTCGTTAACCAGATCCAGGAAGTCTCGCGCTACCTCCATCACGAATTCGTTGGCGGCGTGACGGGGATTGGAAACACGCGGGGCGAGGTTCGCTTCGATCCAGCCGAGCCGCTGGCAGCCGCGGTGAGCCTTGGGGGGACGATCTTCAGGGCTCACCACAGCGACTACAACATGGATTCAGAACGCTCCAATGCCGTCTGGTCAGAGGCACGCTCAGGCGACGAAGGCAGCGGGATCTACGAGGACGTTTAGGGGTCGTTGCTCAGCGGTTATCGCGGTGAATCGGCAGCACCTGCGCGGCGCGCAGGGCGACCTCAAGGTCTAGTCGCGAGTCGCCAGCACGCGGGTCAACTCCAACTAGTTTCTCGATCCGCTCGAGCCGGTACCGGAGCGTCGATACGTGAACGTGAAGCTCGCGCGCCGATGGTTCGAGCCTCCCTTGCCGCGAGTAGAAGACCTCGAGCGTGTGTCGCAGCTCGGCCGAATGATCCTGATCGTAGCGATCAAGCGGTTCGATATAGCGAGCTACGAAAGCTAGGAGAGCGGCTGGCTCGCCGGTGCTCAAGAGCAGCTGCTCCACGCCGGGTCGACGGAACGAGATCATCTCGTTGGTGCTGCCGACAAGGCGCAGGAAGTCCAAACCGCGCCGCGCGGCGCTGTGCGATTCACGGTAATCGCCGGGCCGCTGGCAGGCTGTGCCGGCGGCGATGTTGACATCGACCTTGAGCTTGCGCGCTGCGATCGCGCTCTGCAGGCGCAGCTCAATCGGGTCGTCGTCTGCGGGTTTAGCTTCTGGGTCAAGGCTGTCTTCGGCGATGATTGCGACGATTGTCTCGTCGACTTGAGCGATGATGTGTTCGCTGTGGGAGCGCGCGATTTCGCTCACTACGTCAACTACGGCGCGCTGCTGGCCGGGGCTGTGGTCGCCGCCGATTATCTCGACTAGGTAGGTCCTTGCGCCGCGCCTCAGGTCAAGGCCCAGCGCTTGGCCTCGCCGAATCGCAAGCTCGTCAACAAATTCGCCGCTGAATAGTTCGTCTAGGAAGCCGTGGCGTAGGCGCGTCGCCACGTCTTGAACGGTGCGCTCGCGCATGTGGTCGAGCGCCGTCAAAACCGCGGCGTGTTCAATCGCGGCCTGCTCGATTGCGCCGGCCGACGTTGGGAAGTGGGCTACGACCCAAGCAGCGATGTCGTCATCGACGAGGACCGGCGCTGCGATCATCGTGCCGCCCTGATTCTCGCTAACAACCGTCTCGGTGAGGTGTCGATCCACCTCGGGAGCCCACGTTGGCGCTGCATCTTCACTGCTGCTGGCCAGCGTCGAGCCATCGGCGCCAATGATCGATACGTTGGCGCCCAGCACCTCGCCGATCGTGATTGCGACGGCCACCGGGCCGGATGCGTTGAGTAGCGCGTGAGTCAGTTCGCGGTTGAGGTCGAGGATCCGCTCGAGCCGGCCGTAATCGGCACTGGCGTCTCTGTTCTCACGCTCCAACCGCGAGATCGCCCGGCGCTGACGCTCCTGCAACCGCACGCGCTCGAGCGCCACCGAGCCATAGCGGGCGAGAGCGCCGAGGACGGGATCACGGTCGGGGTCACGAACCTGCTCGCCGATACCGGTTAAGAGAGCGTCGGGGTGGCCGGTGAGCGGCAAAATTACGAGCTGGCGGCCATTCCCAAGGCTCGATAGCAGCGGAGCTGAATGGTCGGTGATCAGCGCCAGCTCCGCCTCGATTGCCGCAGCGGTCGCAGCAGGCAGGTTCAGCTCGCGGCCAACAGTTGGGGATCCAGAGCGACCCGCGTGGCAGTATGCTGCGGCGTCGAGGCCTGCCAACTCACGGAATGTCAGCAGTAGCTCGTCAATGATCGCAGTGCGGTCATCGAGGCCTGTCAGTCGCTGCGCTAGCTGGGTTAACGCTTGAAGCTCGTCGATCCTGCTGCGTAGCTCATCATCGGTTTCGGCTTGGTTTTCGATTGCCGTGAGGCGTGCGCTGGCGCTACCCGCTACGACTCGCAGCGTGTCGCCTTCGCCTTCCGCTACTTGAGTGATCTGCTCGGGCCACGCCACGAAAGTGCCACCAACGACTCCCGACGCGGTAACGAGCGGCTCGGCTAGCCAGGTCCTTAGGCTGAGCTGACCATCAATCTCTTTCCAGATCTTCTCAGCCCACGTGTCGAACGCTGCGCGAGCCGAGTCAGTCTCGTTTCCGAGCCGTGCGCTGGCGATGCGTGAGCTGCCCACCAACGGAACCACCGTGCGCTTCACCTGACGACCGGCTCTCTGAAGAACGGTGATCGCGTCTGACTCCGTGCCGCGCAGCGCGACAAAACAGTCCTCAGCGCTCATTACGGAAGAGAGACGCGTGACAAGCAGCTCAACTAGTTGCTCTTCGCTGCCGGCTCCGACAAGGTCAGATATCAGCTCGGCCAGGCCGCGGTAACGCCGGGCGGCGTCGCGCTCGCGGTCGTGCATCAAGCGATTGGCGATTCCGAGCGACGCTTGGCTGGCGAGCGCTTCAACCAGCGCTAGGTCCCACGGGCGGTCGTTCCCGCTGCGCGTTAGAAGAATTACGCCAAGCTGCTGTGGCCCAGATCGGAGCGGCACTATCAGGCAGGAGAGGCCGTTGAGCGTCGTTACTTCAGCTTCATCTTTGCTGGCTGCGGCCGTGATTGCCAACTCGAGCTGGTCGATGATCTCTGCCGCTTGATCGTCTGCCATCCCCTGTGTAATGCTGGCTGCGGCGCTTGGCGCAGCGACTCTAACCACGGCACCGGTTGCCGACAGCAGCGTCATAGCATCACGGGCGATCTCTGCGAGCGTCGCTTCAAGCGTTAGCTGGCCGGTCATCGCCCGCAGCAGGTCGGCGAGCGCGCGCTCTTCGGCGAGGCGCTTCGCACTATCTGCCTGTATCTGCGAGCGCTGAATCGCAACCGATGCCTGCGCCGCAAAGACGCTCAGGATTGATAATTCGTGGTCGGTGAACAGGCGGCGCTCGAGCCTGCTGAGTACGACGACGCCGAACAGCTCGCCTTTGTCGACAATCGGCGCAGCGAGCATCGCTTCCGGTTCCGACTCCAGCCCCTCAATCGTCACAAAGTCAGGTTCGGCGCGTACGTCATCGGCGCGCCGGGCGGTTCGAGTCGCGGCGACGCTGCCGACGATCCCCTGACCGATAGTCGGCTGGTACTTCCAGAGCGGCTCGGGGTTTGGATCGCGGACGATGAGCGGCTGCAGCTGCTCGCCGTCAAGTCCGTAAATCACGCAAGAGTCGTGTGGAATCAGGCCTGCGAGATTGTCAGCGATCGCGTGCAGGGTCGCGCGGTGATCGGCCTGAAGGCCGATGTCTCTAAGCGCTGCAAGGATCCCGTCAAGCTCGTCAATCAGGAGCCGTGTGTCTTCACGGGCAGCCACTGACTGTTCAAGGATCTCAATGTTGTCGATGTAGGCCGCGGCCTGCTCGGCGATCATTCCGGCGAGTACGTGCATAGTTTGGATCGACGCTTCGTAGCGCTCGTGGGGCATCACTTGAATTTGCGAAGCCTGCTCCATGTAGATCGTCGGGTCTATCCCCAGTTCGGCGGCGGTCTCGCCAACGCTGATCAGATCAGGCGTCTCCGAATAGATCTGGCCGCAAAGGAAGTAGCCGATCGTCTTGCCTTTCGGACTAATCGGAATTGCTGCGTCGTAGAGGCCGTTCCAGCACTTGAAGACCGCGGGAGCAGCGCTTCTCTTGGCCTCAGCGAAGGCGCTGTGGTCGCATTCGTCGCAGCGCGCACAGCCGAGCGCACTTCCTTTAATTAGATCCTCGCAGAGCGCAACGCGGTTGGTGATTGCTGTCACGGGGCTGCCGTCAGCATTGACGATTGAGGTAGGCAGCCCGAATACCTGCGCGAAGGTGTCCTGAATCGCCTGCAGGGTCGGCACGCCGACCAGCTCAGCGAGAGTCGGTCCGGTCAGCACTCCGCTAGACGCGGCCTCGTTCGACGCGTTGCTTGAATCGATATCGGTCATTCTCTCGCCTCCTTGCCTTGCACGACGATACACCGCTCGGCTGAGCGCGGTTGCGATCACTCGCAGCGAGCGTCCCTTAGAAGAACTGGAGGTATTCGGCTTGTTCCCATTCAGTCACGTGTTCGCTGAAGCGGTACCACTCGTCAAGCTTGCCTTTCACTGCCAGCGCATGCATCGTCGGGCCAAAGACCTCCAACGCTAGCTGATCCTTTTCTAGCGCCGTCGCGGCCTCAAAGAGGTTCCGTGGCAAGCGCTCAATCGATCTCGTTGCGACTTCCTCGGCGCTCATGTCATAGAGGGGAACATCAATCGGATCGCCTGGTTGAAGGTTGTCGCGAACGCCATCTAACGAGGCTGCCATCGTAAGAGCCATAGCCATGTGCGGGTTGACACACATGTCGCAGGCACGGTTTTCGATCGCTTTACGCGTCTGAGGCGCGACTTCGCTTGGCGGCGAGTTCCGGGCTACATCGCCGTGCAGCTGATCGGCGCGACGCTGGCTTGCCTGTTTTTGCGCGCTGTACTTGGCGACGTTGGCAGCCTTGGCGCGACCGAGCCTGGCCCAGGTTACGAGGCGTGGCAGGCGATGCTGATTGAAATGGTCCTCACGCTGGGGCTTGTGAGCACGATTCTCGGCACCTCGTCCGGGGCGCAGAACGTCGGGTCGATTGGCGCGCTGGCGGTTGGTGGCTACATCGCGCTCGCCGGTCTTTGGGCCGCGCCAGTCAGCGGCGCTTCGATGAACCCGGCCCGCTCGTTCGGCCCCGATCTCGTTGGTGGCGGGTTCGCCAACTACTGGGCCTATCTAGCCGGCCCGCTGCTCGGCGCGCTGCTGGCCGTCGCCTTTGCCTTTCTCCTGCGCGGCCGTGGCGGCGGCCCAACCGCGCGCGCCGCTGGTTCAGGTCGCCTCACGCCCAGCACCGACGATGGGATCACCGGTGGCAGCGCCGACGGTTAACTGACGCATCGGTCGGGCGGTTTGGTAATGATTGAGCGGTGCTTGGCTTTCGCACCATGAGGTTCACTCTCATTTTGACCGCCTTTGCGGTTGCGCTCCCCTCCGGCGTAGCTTTGGCGCGCGTCCAGAGCCTCGTGCCTCAGCAGTCGCTGCGCGGCCTCAAAATCGGAATGCTCGCCAGCCAAGTACGCGCAGTCGCCGGAAACCCAACCAGCAACCGGACCACAAACCACCCGATCATGGGCAAGACGCGGGTGATGAAGTTTGGTCGCGTTGAGGTGACCTTTCGTGGCACCGGCAAAGCGGCAGCGGTTGTGAATCTTTCAACGACGAGCCGCAACGAGCGCACAAGCGGTGGGATTGGCGTTGGTTCAAGCGAGCGTGCGCTTGCCGCAAAGCTGACCGGCGAGCGCTGTATCACTGAGCTGGGTTACCGCCACTGTTATCTGGGCAAGTGGAAATCAGGCTCGGTTGTGACCGACTTCTCGATCTCCAAGAGCGGCCGCGTGACGCGAATCACGCTCGGCCTCGTAATCGACTGATTCTGAGCGCCCCGCTGCCCCGCATATTGCGCGTGGCGGCGGCCGTAACTGCTATCAACTGATGATGATCAAAATTCGTCTTCCTTTCGCCATTCTTCTCTGCGCAGCGCTGCCGCTGCTGGCCGCCTGTGGTTCGTCGCAGAGCGGCGCCGACAAGGCCGCCGAGCAGGCCGCCAACGAACAGGCAAACCCGCCGACAATCACCGATGCGACTACGCCAGCAGTCAAAGCCGTAAAGGTCACGCCCGGCCCCGGCGAGGGTGACATCAAGGTCAAGCCTGTGATCCCTCGCCAGAGCGGTGCGGCGCCGAAGGTTCTAATCGTCCAGGACCTGATTGTTGGAACCGGCGCGCAGGCCAAGAGCGGCGACAGCGTCACAGTTCAGTACGTCGGTGTTCTGTTCGCAAACGGCAAGGAGTTCGACAGCTCCTGGAAGGCGGGCAAGCCCTTCACCTTCGACCTTGGCAGCGGCGGCGTCATTGCCGGCTGGGATCAGGGAGTTGAAGGGATGAAGGTTGGCGGCCGCCGTCGCCTCATCATTCCCGCCGACCTCGCTTACGGCGCCGCCGGTTCGCCGCCCACAATCCCTGCCAACGCAGCGCTCGTCTTCGATGTCGACCTTGTGAGCGTTAAGGCAGGTTAAGTGCGCACGCCGTTAGCAGCGGTTTGCGTCGCGCTGTCGCTTTGCTTCGCGGCCAGCGCCAGCGCGGCCACAACGCAGGGCGGGGAGCCGCACACCGTTAAGCCCGAGGGCGGCGCGCTCGACCTGATCAGCAGCTCGTTCGGCCAGCGAAGCCGTGAATTGGAGATCGTCTACCGCTCGGCCGAGCCGATTACGCCGCAGCTGCTCGCTGAGGTGAATGGCGGTCAGATCTGCACGATCTTTGAGCAGGCTTCGCTTACGGCGCGAGCGGTCTGTGTAACGCGAGCAGATGGCAAGTGGCGAATTGTCTCGCGTGGCGAGCGCCTCGAGGGGAGCGTGAGCCAGCCGCGCGAGAGCGAGCTTCGGCTGCGTTTTGAGCCCGCCGAGGCGAAGCTGAAGGTCGGCCTTGCCGACGTTTACGTGAAGGCGACGGCCGCCGGCTGCAGCGCCCAGCAGGCGAAGGCCGCGAAGATAACTTGGTCGGGCGCGAAGATCATCTCGGCAGCGGTGCTGGCGCGGCCATGCGAACACCGCCTGCCGCGAGTGGGCAGCTACGGCGCGCGCGTTTGGGACGTGGTGACTACAGGCTGCAAGCGCAGCGGTGCTGGCCAGGTAAGTCGCGGCCCGTCGGGTAGTAAGCAGGTCGCCCTGACATACGACGATGGCCCTTCTAGCTACACGCCCGCATTTTTGCGTGAGCTGCGCAAGCTCGGCGTGCCAGCGACCTTCTTCATCGTCGGGCAGCTTGTGTCGGCGAACGCTTCGGTCGTGCGGGCAATGCTCCGCGAGGGCAATATGGTCGCCAACCATTCGTGGAATCACGCTGACCTTGGCGGTGGCGGCGCGGGAGCCAGCACGCAGCTGCGCGAAACCAACGCGGCAATTCGCCGCGCTACGGGTTTCACGCCCTGCCTATTCCGGCCGCCCTATGGTTCAACCGGCGCCGATCTAGTTAGCCGAGCCAACCAGCAGGGCATGACCTCCGTGCTCTGGAGCGTCGATCCGCTCGACTGGCGAACGCCTGGAACCGGCTCAATCGTTAGCACCGTCGTGGGGCAAACCCAGGGTGGCGGAATCATCCTTTCCCACGATGGTGGCGGCCCACGCTCGCAAACGCTCGCCGCGCTGCCGCAGATCGTCCGTGCGCTAAAAGGGCGCGGCTACAAATTCGTCACGCTGACCGATCTGCTCGGCTATGCGGAGCGAATTAGCCTCGTCAAATAAGACTGGGAGCTAGCGGCGAGCGCTTCGTGCAGCAGCGCGATTGGCCTTAAGGTAGGCCGAGATCCGGTTCTTCGGAACTACGAAGATCTTCTTCCCGGTCATGTAGTTGCCGGGGTCCGATGAGCGGCTTGGCGGCGGGCGATAAACGTCGATGTGACGGCCGTCGATTGCTCCGCCGGTGTCATCGGCGCGAAACCAACCATCCTTGTTCTTCGACTTGTAGGAAGGAACGTAGACGAGGCTGCCTCGCGGGATCAGGCTGAGATCAACGGCGACGCTGCGGTAATACTTGAGATCCAACGACGGCCCCGATGCGAAGCTGATCCCGGTTGGCCTGACGTAACGGGTGCCAGTGCCGTTGTACCAGCCGCCGGTCTCAAGCGGGAAGGTGACGCTGCCACTCTTCGAGCGCCAGTACCCCTCGCCGCGCCAGAAGGGAGAGAAGACGCCGCCAACTCCGAAGCTCGCGTTCTTGCCGCGCGAGGTAATCCAGCCGCTGGAGCCAAGATTGTTGATGTGGTAACGCTTGCCGTTGGTGCCGATGCCGTCGCCTTCCATCGACATGCCGCGCGCCGAGTAGAGCCAGTCGATGCGGCTCCGGCGCGAAAGGCCGGGGGTGTTGACGCGCTGACCAACGAACCACGCTTCGGGGGCCGGGAAGTATTCGGTGATCGTCACGCCGCTGAGCCACGTCTCCTTTTTCAGCGCTGCCGAAGCGCTAGCTGGCAGCAGCGCCGCTCCAGCACTCAAAACAAGCGCGGCAGCCAGCACGGCACGGGGCAGATGGGGAGCGCGAAGAGCGTTCATCGTCGTCTAAACACGGTAGCGGAGCAGTAGCTGCGGCCGCGAAGCTAAACCTTCATCGCGCCTTGCTCATTCCCTGCCCACCAGCGCGCAGTGGGCGGTGGCGACAACTTTTCTTGCCCGCTTGTGTTGGTACGTGCGTGAGCGACGATCCCGCGGTGTCACAGAATAGCTGCTGGCAGGTCTCAAGTGGCAGTAGCGCGCGGTTGCGAGGCTGATGATGAAACGTAGAAAAACAAGAGCACTTTGCGCGGGACTCTGCTCGGCAGCGGCCTTTGCGATCCTGCCTGCACTAGCCGGCGCCGCGGCTTTTGAACCAAGCCCCGAACTGATCGCGACCTCAGCAAACAACATTGGCGTGCACTCGATGCTGTACCAGGACACCCCGTACAGCGCGAAAGAGGAGATGTTCGCCCAAGCGAAAGCAGTCGGCGCCTCCTACATCCGTCTTGACCTCGGCCTCACCGCGATCTTCACGCGCGGCGAATACCGCGGCCATCCCTTCTACCAGAAGAACTGGGCTCAGACCGATCAGTACGCGGCGCTCGCCAATCGTTACGGCGTCAAGATTCTCGCGAACCTTTACGCGACGCCCTGGTTCATTGCCGACTGCCCTGCTGGCACCCCGCGCGCAGATGCCTACCATTGCCCGCCCTCTGATCTAACCCGCTACCAAGAGATGGTCGCCGAGGTGGCAGCGCGTTATTCGGGGGTCATCGACGTCTTTGAGATCATCAACGAGCCGGACACCGCACGCGCTTTCTACGGCAACGCGCAGCAGTACGCTCGCACCTTGGCCGCGGCCGCCGACGGCATACACGGCGCCAACCCGCGGGCTCGCGTGGCGATCGGAGGGGTGGCGCGGATCTCGGACACCAAATTCACCGACGCCGTTCTCGCCGCCGATTCCTCCCTTCCAGCCAAGATTGACATCAGCACAATTCATCTGCGGACGTCGGCGCGCGCGGCGGCGACGCTAGTCGACCGTTGGCGCAAATACTTCACCTCGCACGGCATTGACGGTCCGCTCTGGCTTACGGAGTTTGGCTACCCGGCTGAAACGGCTTTTCAATTTGACGCCAAGTACCGTGACGGCGAGGCCGCGCAGGCAGCGTTCCTAGAGGCGACGATGTCCGGAATCGTGGGTGCGGGTGCGCAGATGATCTTCGTCACCCAGCGTGACTGGGGACCGGGCGCCTTTGCATCGGAAGGGTTCCTCAGCGCGGCCGACCCCCTGCCACCGAACCCGCTGGTCAGGCGCAAAGCGGCTTTCGACGTGATCAAGCGGGCAGCCGCGTCGCTGGTTCCCGCCCCGCTGCCTGCCCCGCCGGGCACGGTTTCACTTAGCTACGCAAAGGGCACCAGCATCAAGGTCGTGCGAAGGGCAATCACACTTCGCTTTGCCTGCGTATCGGCTGGAATCTGCCCAAGTAAACAGTTTCGCCTCAAGCTCACGAACGGCAGCGCTTACCGCGTTGTCAGCCCTGCGATCCCCGCTGGGGGAACAGCCGCCTTGAAGATGACCTTGACGAAAGTCTCGCTGCGGCTCTTGGCCCGGGCGAAGGGCAAGAGCATTGTCGCGCGCTTGATCGACACGAAGTCTGTTGGCGCTGGGTCAATCCGCATTCGCGAGTAGCGCATAGCGGCGCTAAGCGCGGCATGGGCTGCGGCGCTCGCAGGCTATCCTCCGAGCCTGCGCCCTCCTAGCTCAGTTGGTAGAGCACTTCCATGGTAAGGAAGGGGTCACCGGTTCGAGTCCGGTGGAGGGCTTGCGTCGAGCCGTCGCAGCTAATGGCTCGGGTATGTACAGTGGCGCGATCATCTCGTTTAAGAAACTTTCCTCGTTCCTGTTCGTCGCTGCGTTTGTGGCCGCTTTCGGTCCCGTTTCCGGGGCAAGCGCCCAAGCCGCGCAGATCAGCTGGACTGCCTGCCCGCTCGAGGACTTTCCGACGCTTCAGTGCGGGACGTTCAAGGTTCCTTACGACTACGGCAAGCCAAACGGCAAGCAGTTCACGCTGGCGCTACAGAAGCTTCCGGCGGCGGGCACGAAGACCGGCACGCTCTTCACCAACCCTGGCGGCCCAGGGGAGGTAGGGCGAACCAGCTGGGATATCCCGGCTAACTCGCAATCGCTGCGGGAATCGTTTGACCTTGTCGGCTTCGACCCGCGCGGGGTCGGCGAAACCCGCCCGGCCTTCGACTGCAAAGCGGCTGGGGCCGTCGCCCCTCCCAACACCCTCAGGGTCAACTGGGTCAGGCTCTCCGTACAGCAGGCGCGCATAACCGGCGCGGCAAACCGGGCCTGCCAGAGGAAGAGCGCCGACTTCATCGCCCACGTTGGCACCAACAATGTGATCCGCGATCTCGACGCAATGCGGGCCGCGGTCGCTGATTCAAAGCTGACCTTCTGGGGGATGAGCTATGGAGCGACGATCGGCAGCGTTTACGCCTACCGCTATCCGCGAAGGGTGCGGGCAATACTGCTCGATGGAACGGTCGCGCCGAACCTCACCTGGGCCAGTTATCAGGAGTGGGGCACCGATAGAGCTGTCGACGAGACGCTGCGCTTCATCCGTTCGGTCAGCCCTGCCTCCTACGCAGCGGTCATCTCCACCCGCAATAGCCTCCTCGCCTCTCCGCTGGACATCGGAACAGCCGGAAATAGCGCCTGGGTGAGCGCAAACAACTGGCTTACTACGCTCGCTTATCCGCTCGTAAACTCGCAACGTAATTGGCCGCAGATCATCCCGGTGGCCAAGCTGGTAGCCGAGGCCCGCATCGTCGGCGCCGGCGGCGATCAGGCCCGCGCGGCGCTGCGCACCCTCCTTGGCGCAGAGCCCGAAGGCGCCGGAGGGAAAGGCGGCAACGAAAACTACGCGATCAACTGCTTAGATTACGCTGGCCATCCGGGAGCCCGCCAGCGCGCGCAGATCGTTCGCAAAGTCGTATCGCGGGCTCCGGTCTTCGGGGGGCGTCTGGTCACTCCAACCGTAAACGCCTGTGTCGGCTTCAGCTTCCGGCCCGATCCTATCCCGAGGCTCGCATCTAGGGCCAGTCTCGCCCGCATCAGGAACCTCAAGCTGGCGATCTCCAACTCGAGCGCCGATCCCGCCACGCCGCTGGTCTGGGGCCGGGCGATGATTAGGACGTTCCCGAGCGCCTTCGCGGTCACCCAGCTGGGCGGCAATCACGTCAATTTCCTTCGGACTGAGTCCGACTGCGTCGACGATCCGCTGCGCGAATACCTGCTGACGCTGAAGATGGGTCCGCGACGAACGACCTGCCTCTTCACCGCCCCCGCGGGCCTTGACATGTCGGCGGTAGCCGCCGGCAAACGAAAGCTCGACCCAAGCGCGATCGTCGAGACAATCCTGCGCAACAACCGACTGAGCGGAAAATAGTCTGCTGGAGCGCTCTGGTGGGGCCTAGTGCTTTACTGAAGCGCTAGATGACCGCCCCGCCAGTGGTAAACGCTCAGGCTAAAGATGGAGCGCGCCCGGCGGGCGCGATCGTCAGCCGCTGCCGCTTGATCATCGACAGCGAGCGGTTTCAGTTCTTCATTGTTGGCGTGATCATCGTCAACGCGATTTCGCTCGGGATGTTCACCTTCGGCAGCGTCGAACAATCACTCGGCCCGACGCTCGCGCTGATCGACAAGATCTGCCTCGCGATCTACGTGGTCGAGCTGGTGATCCGCATCATCTCTTACGGCCGCGACCCGGCCGATTTCTTCAAGTCGGGCTGGAACATCTTCGACCTCGTCGTCATTGGCAGCGTTCTGATCCCGGGCCTTTCCAACGAGACGGCGATCCTGCGGGTGCTGAGGGTGCTGCGGATCGCCCGCATCCTGCGCTATCTGCCTGACCTGCAGATCCTCGCCCGTGGCCTAATGACGGCGCTGCGGCCGCTCAGCGGGCTGCTCGTGCTGACGATAGTTCTGCTCTTCCTCTACGGGATGGCCGGCTGGTCGTTCTTTCACAATGCCGCGCCGGAGTACTGGAACAACATCGGCCGCTCGATGCTGACGCTCTTCACCGTGCTGACGCTCGAGGGATGGCCGGACATCATGTACCCACTGCTGGACCTCAGCCCTTGGGTGGCGCTCTACTTCATCAGCTTTGTTCTGATCGCCACCTTCATCGTCTTCAACATGGTGATCGGCGTCGTCCTCAACAGCCTCGACACCGCCCACAAAGCTGAGAATGCGCGGCAGCGAGCGTCGGCGCTGGCCGACGACGGCATCCTGATCTCAGATCCGAAGGTGCTCGCTCACATAGAGGCGCTGCGCGAGGCGATCGACGATTTAGAGGTTGATATCGCGACGCGGCCGCAAGCGGATCAAGATCTCTAGCGGCGCGAAGCCGCTTTGACATTGCCGGACGGCTGTGAAACCCTTGCCGCTCCATTAACAGCTCACGTAAAGGAACGCTCTATGGCTAAGCAGCTCGCAGCAGGATTCGCAGCAGCAGCAGCAACCGTCGCGCTTGCCGCCTGCGGCGGATACGACCCAACCGACGCAGTTAGCACCTTCAATAAAGATGTCAACTCGCAGGTCCAGTCCCAGCTGAGCGATGCTGGCTTCACCGGTTCAGCGGCCACCGACGCGGGCGTTGACCTCAAGTGCCCGAGCAACGTTGAGAAAGAAACGCCCTTCACCTGCACGGTGAAAGGCAATCTGAGTGGTAAGTCACTTGACGTTCAGATGGAAGTCAACAGCTCCGATGAGCTTGCACCCGCCGAAGATTCGGCATTCCAGACGGTGCTGAGCACGCTCTCCACAGCCGAAGGCGAAGCGGTTGGTCAGGCGGCGACAAACTAGGGTGAGCTGATCTCGCCACCGGTTAGGCCCCGCGGCCGCCGATGACATTCATCACTGCAGTTACCTCGTCCGGCCTCCAAGTCGACGAGACATCATTTCTTGTGATCGTGGGCGCCGCCGCATTGGCGGCGCTCGTAGTCGCGCTGATTGGGCCGCGAGTGGCGATCCCGGTTGTCGTTCTGGAGCTCCTGCTCGGCATCCTGATCGGACCACAGGTATTGGGGATCGCTTCGCCAAATGCCTTCATTCAGTTCTTTGCCAACCTCGGCCTTGGCATGCTGTTCTTCTTCGCTGGCTACGAGATTGACTTTCAAAGGATCCGCGGAAAGGCGCTCAACCTCGCGCTCGCTGGCTGGATTCTCTCACTTGTTCTTGCCTACGGCCTTGGCGGGATCTTGGCTTGGGCTGGCGTTGTGCTGTCACTGCTTTACGTCGGCTCGGCGATGGCGACGACGGCGATCGGCACGCTAGTTCCGATCATCAGCGACGCTGGCGAAATGCGAACGCGCTTTGGCACCTACCTCCTTGGTGCCGGCGCGATCGGCGAATTCGGGCCGATTCTGCTGCTTACGCTCGTCTTGACGACGACGACTGCGAAGAATTTCGAGATCCTGATTGGCTTCATCGTGATTGCCGTGATCGCAGCATTCGCCACGGTACGCCTGGTTCCACGCTCTTGGGGCGCGCTCGAGAGCACACTCGAGTCCAGCAGCCAGCTAGCGGTTCGTGTGGCCGTAGTGATGATCTTCGTGCTCGTCTTCTTTGCTTCGGGGCTTGGGCTCGAGCTGCTGCTCGGGGGGTTCGCGGCGGGGATGATTGTTCGTCTTGCCGTTCGGGGGCGCGAAGTAGCGGTGCTTGAATCGAAACTAGTTGGCATCGGTTACGGCTTCCTGATCCCCTTCTTTTTTATCTACAGCGGGCTGAACTTCGACCTTGACTCGCTGATCGGGAGCACCGAAGGGCTGCTCAAACTGCCGCTTTTCGTCGCCCTCTTCTTAGTCGTGCGCGGAGTCCCCGCGATCCTGCTCTATCGGGGCGTGCTTGAGCTTCGCGACCGCTTTGCGCTCGCGTTCTATTCAGCAACGCAGCTGCCGCTCGTCGTGGCGATCACGACGGTTGCCGTCGAGGCTGGTGAGATGAAGGCTTCAAGCTCAGCGGCGCTGGTTGGTGCGGCGATCCTCTCAACGCTCTTCTTCCCGCTGATCGCGATGCGCCTGCGCTCCGGCCGTGTTGCAGGCGACGTCGATCCTGACATCGAGCTCGAACGAGAGGCCGAGGGCTTCGATGATGAGCTGCTGCCAGCCTAGGTTTGCTGGCCTTGCGCCTTCTGCTTGGCGTCCAGCTCGCGGAAGAAGCCGGTTCCCTCAACGCTGCCCTTCGGCAGGATCTTCGCGAGCCAGCTCGGCAGCCACCAGTTTCGCTTGCCGACGATCACCATCAGCGCCGGCACAAGCACGCAGCGCACAATCGTCGCGTCGATCGCGACCGCAAAGGCTAAGCCAAGGCCAAACTGCTTGGTCGTTGGGTCGGGGTCGGTGACGAAGCCAAGGAAGACGCAGACCATGATCAGCGCCGCCGAGGTGATCACTCGGGCGCTGCGTGAGAGGCCGCGCACCACGGCTGTTTCGTTGTCGGCCCCGTTTTCGTGCTCCTCCTGAATGTGGGTTACGAGGAAGACCTCGTAATCCATCGAGAGGCCGAAGAGGATTGCGAACATCATCAGCGGCACGAACGAGACGATCGGCACCGAGCCGTCGAGCCCAATCAGCCCGGTTCCCCAGCCCCACTGGAAGACGGCGACCAGCATCCCGTAGGCGGCGGCTACGCCAAGCAGGTTCATGAACGCCGCCTGCAGTGGAACCAGAACCGATCGGAAGGCAACCATCAGCAGCAGGAAGCTGAGCGCGACGACGATCAGGATCGAGAGCGGCAGCTTCTTCTTGATCTCCTCTGCGATGTCGATGAAGGCGGCTGTCTGCCCACCGACGTAAGGGACTTGGCCGGTGGCGGCGAGGTCTTCGGGTGCCAGCACGCGGAGCCTGTCAACGAGCGCCTGGGTCGCGTCCGAGGGAGGCGCCGATTTCGGGATCACAGTTACAACTGCGGTCGAGCGGTCGGCGCTGTAGAGCGGCGGCGCCGGGGGAGCCAGCACGTCCGGGTCTGCTGCGATCGCCTTCTCAAGCTTCGCTAGCGCCGCAGCGTCGCTGCCGTCCTCTTTGAGCTTGACGACGATCAGGATCGGGCCATTGCTGCCTTCTCCAAATCCGGCCGAATTGAGGTTGTAAGCCTTCGTTGCCTGTGAATCCTTCGCGCCGGCAGCGGTGTCGATCTGGCCGAAGATCATCTTCGTCGTGGGCACGGCGATGACGGCCAAGATTGCGATCGCGGCGATCAGTGGCGGCCATGGGTGGCGCGCGATGCCGCCCGCCCAGCGCGCCCAGCCGCCCTTGTCATGATCGACCGCTTTCGAGGTGCGGCCATGCAGCCACGGCAGTCGCAGCGCGTCATAGCGCCTGCCAAGCAGACCGAGCACCGCCGGCAGCAGCGTCAGTGCCGAGAGGATCGCGGTGACGACGAAGATCGCCGAGAGGTAGCCGAGCTGGGCGACGATCGGGATGCCGGCAATTGCCAGCGAGCAGAGCGCGATCACGACGGTCGTTCCAGCGAAAAGCACGGCGCCGCCGGAGGTCGCAACAGAGCGGCCGATCGACTCCGTTATCTCCATCCCTTCGGCGAGCTGTTCACGGTGTCTGGAGAGGACGAAGAGCGAGTAGTCAATCCCGACGCCAAGCCCGATCATGCCGCCGAGCGCGCCGACCGAAGAAGGGACGCTGCTGATGTGCGACAGAAGCGTGATCACCATCGTGCCGATCACGACGCCGAAGATCGCAGTAATGATCGGCAGCAGCATCGTTACGGCCGAGCCAAAGGTCAGCAGCAGCACGATTAGCGCTGCGGCGATCCCAATCGCGAACGAGAGGTAGGCGGCGTTGGGGTCTACCGCTACCGCGCCAAGGCTGCCGTCGGCGGCGCTCTCGAGCCCCGCTGCACCGAGCGGCTTTTCGATCCGCTTTACGAGGTTGTTCGCTTCGACCGCAGTTGGAATCGCGAACTCCGGCGTCAGCGTGACCTGTATTAGCGCCGTTTTCTGATCGGCGCTAACGAGCGCGCCGGCGGCCTGCGAGGCGGGGGTCGATGGGAGCGGGCTGACGACAGTCTCGACCTCAGGTGACTTCTTTGCGGCTTCTACCGCTGAAGCGATCGCGGCGCTGTTCGCCGGACTGGTCAACGGGCCCTTGTTGGCCGAACGGACAACGATTGAGCTGGTCGGCTTGAGCAGCGCCGGGACTTTTGCGGTCAGTAGATCGGTTGCCTTCTGACTTGGTGTGTTGGGCAGATTGACCGAGTTGGCGGAGACCATTCCGCCGCTGCTCTTGACCCAGCCTGCGAGCGCGACGACGACCACCAGCCAGAAGACGATCACAATCCAGTGGTGGCGAGCGCAGCATCTTCCGAGCCGGTAGAGAACCAAAGTCATAAGCTTTTATACTGGATGGCTTGCCTTGATCCTCCAAGCTCGCCCGCGGGCGTTGGTCTGTTAGGTTGAGCGGCCTTATGCGAGCTATCCAGATCACCGAACTGACAGGCCCGGCGAGCGCACTGAAGCTGGTTGAGATTGCTGAGCCGGACGCTTCCGCCGGCCACCCGATGACGCCGGGAGAGGGCGTCGTCGTTGACGTCACCGCAGCCGGGGTCGCCTTTCCCGAGCTATTGCAGACGCGTGGCGAGTATCAGATTAAGCCTGATCTGCCCTTCGTTCCCGGCAGTGAGGTTGCGGGAGTCGTCCGTAGCGCTTCGGCCGCTTCAGGTTTCGAGCCGGGCCAGCGCGTTGCCGCCTTCTGCATGCTCGGGGGATTTGCCGAGGTTGCCGTGGCTCCGGTCCACTTCACCTTCGCGCTGCCCGATTCGCTCGACGACGGTCAAGGCGCCGCGCTCGTGCTCAACTACCACACCGCCCACTTCTCAATGGTTCACCGCGGCCAACTGCGCGCCGGCGAGACGGTGCTCGTCCATGGCGCCGCTGGTGGCGTCGGCACGGCCTCGATCCAGGTCGCCAAGGGGCTAGGCGCGCGCACGATCGCCGTTGTCTCAAGCGACGAGAAGGAGTCGGTCGCGCGCGAGGCAGGCGCCGACGAGGTGGTTCGCTCCGACGGCGACTGGAAGGACGAGGTGGTGGCGCTCGGGGGCGCCGACATGGTGCTCGACCCGGTCGGCGGTGACCGCTTCACCGACAGTCTCCGTTCATTGAAGGAAAACGGCCGCGTGGTCGTCGTCGGCTTCACCGGCGGATCGATTCCCGAGGTGAAAGTCAACCGGCTGCTGCTTAACAACACCTCCGTGATCGGCGCCGGCTGGGGAGCTTCGGTTCTCGGCAACCCGGCGCTGGTAAAAGCTACCGGCGATGCAGTTGCCGAGCTGATCGAGAAGGGGTTCGTGCAGCCGCCTGTTGGTGCCCATTTCGCGCTGGAGGACGCCGCCGCTGCCCTGGAGCTGATCGACAGCCGTGGCGCCACCGGCAAAGTAGTTCTCGACGTCGCCTAGAGCGCTTCCCCTACCAAAGCCACTGCTGTAGCGGCTGCGAGATTCCCTCGGAGAGTGTTGCGTGGCCTCGGCCGCTGATCGAAGCGGCAACCGCTTCACCTTGAGGCTCGGCGTTGTAGGGAAGGTTGACGCCGGCGCCGCCACGCACCAAGGCGTCGGCGACGCTCTCATCGCTAGCGATCGCGTAGCCGCGCACTGCGCTTGGCGTCTTCACCAGCACGAACGAGCCGTCCGGAGATGCTGACGCGCCGACGACCCACGTCAAGGGGAGCTGCCCAGCGAAGCTGAGCTGTGAGCTACCACCGGCGAACTGCGGATCGGTCAGTCGATAAACGCCTACCTGCGCCTCGCGCTTGGAGATTACTGTCAGCGCGCCGTCGGAGCCGACGGCCAGAGATTCGGCGTCGCGGGGGCCACCCGGGTAGGTCAGCCGCTGCGAGCTAACGGCGCCCGCGTTAATAGTCACCGCCGTGCCGCCGGCGGCCGGAATGCTTGGCTCGGCGACGCGGTAAATCTTGACCGAGCTGCGCGCAGCTCTGTTGTCGCCGGTGTCGGCGATGTAAAAGGCGTCGTTGCCGTCTGCGTCAGGAGCGATCGCCAGATCCTCCCAATCGGTTGCACTTACCGAGGGAAGTTCGAAGGTCGCACGGAGTGCGCCGCTCGCCGCGTCGATCGCAAACAGGCGGGCGCGGTCGCCGCTGTCGTTGTGAGTCCAGTAGACACCTGGGTTGATCGCGCTCTCGGCCAGCCCCGAGGCCTCCGTCAACGCCGCCGCGCCTGCGCTCGGCGCGCCGATCAGCTGCGGCGCGAGCTCTGCGAATGGTGACGCCGGGTCTGCTGGGTCTGCTGGGTCTGCGGGGTCTGCGGGGTCTGCTGGGTCTGCGGGGTCTGCGGGGTCTGCTGGGTCTGCTGGGTCTGCGGGGTCTGCTGGGTCTGCTGGGTCGGCTGGGTCTGCGGGGTCTGCTGGGTCTGCCGGGTCTGCTGGGTCTGCCGGGTCTGCGGGGTCTGCGGGGTCTGCTGGGTCTGCGGGGTCTGCTGGGTCTGCTGGGTCTGCCGGGTCGTCTACGGGCCGCGGGTCGCGCCGAGGCGTGATCTGCAAGATGGAGCTAATCGCCGCACGGCCGCGCGCGCTGATCTCCAGCACGAGTCGGCCGGAGCTTGGCCGCTGCGGCAGTGTCACCGACATCGCTTGGCCGGCAAGAAGATCGCTCGTGACCGAGCCACCACGGCTACGCGGGCGGCCGGTCCAGCGCAGCGAGCGCAGCGCCCCGGCGCGCACAGCACTGACCGTCACGCGGACGCTCTTCTGCGTTGTCAGCACCAGTGACACCGGCTTCCCCGCCCAAGACTTAGGAACCGAGAACGCGGCATAGATCTTCACTCGGCGGCCGCTTAGCGCAAGCCGCTGCGGCGCCAGGTTTGCGCGGCGGCCATCGTTGCGCAGCACGGCAACCTGCCGCGCTCCGACGTTGCCGGCGGCCGGCTTCGCAGGGCTTGTTGCGCCGGCAGCGGCAGCGGGAGCGAGGGCACAGAGCGCCGCGGCGACAATCGCCGCGGTCAGCACTCGGTCTTTAGTTGCTCGTCCCATCCCACCTCTTAGAACCCGTCAACGCGCCAATAGTTACGGTGATCGGGCAATGCCGTAGGATCACCCAATGCGCAAGGTCGACAAGTACGCCAACCTAGTTGCCGTCTTCGGCCCCGTTATCGTGCTGATCGCCTTGATCCCGGTAGCGATCAACCACGATCTGCTGGCTTGGAGCGACCTAATCGTCTTCACCGTGATGTATCTGATCTGCGGCCTTGGGATTACCGTCGGCTACCACCGTCTGCTAACCCATCGCTCGTTTGAGACCTACAAGCCGATCGAGTACATCTTTGCGATCTTTGGTTCGATGGCGATTCAAGGCGGGCCAATGGACTGGGTCGCCGATCACCGCAAGCACCACGCCCACTCGGATCAGGAGGGGGACCCGCACAGCCCGCACGTCGGCCACGGATCAGGCTTCCTCGGCGCAGTCCGCGGCCTCTGGCACGCGCACGTCGGGTGGACTTGGCGCGTTCATGGAATGGCGACGCACAAGAAGTACGCGATCGACCTCAGCGAAGATCGCGGAATGCGCGTAATTCACTACTCGTTCCCGTTCTTCATCCTCGTCTCCGCGGCGCTCCCGTTCGGCCTCGGTGTGGCGATCACCGGCACGATTTACGGCGGCCTGACTGGGCTGCTCTGGGGTGGCTTGATTCGAGTGCTGCTGCAAAGTCACGTCACTTGGTCGGTCAATTCGGTCTGCCACTTTTTCGGCAACCGGCGCTTCGATGTTGAGGATCACTCAACCAACGTATGGTGGCTTGCGATCCCATCGTTCGGCGAGTCATGGCACCACAACCACCACGCCTTCCCGCGCTCGGCCAAACACGGGCTGCGCCGCTCGGAAGTTGATACGTCAGGGATGCTCGTTGGGTTGCTGCAGCGGCTTCACTTGGCTTGGAACGTGATCGAGATCGCGCCCGAGCGCCAAGAGCAGAAGCTGACCGCGCCGAGCATCCCGTCAGCGCCGCGGGCTCAGCCCGGGCCGCAGCCCTCTGCCTAACCGTTTACCGTCGCGGTCAGGAGCCGCCGGCGAGAATCTTCGCCTTCTCGGCGGCGAACTCTTCGTCGGTTAGCGCGCCGCTGTCGCGCAGCGCGACAAGCCGCTCGAGGTCGGCCATCTTCTGACTCTCACCGCCGCCAGTGGACGCCGCCGCTGTATTTTTATGCTTGGCCGTCCGTTCCTTGACGTCGTGAGCCGCCTTTGAGGTCGTCTCCTTCACCGCGGCGCCGGCGCGGCTGAACACAGCGCCGATCTTCGCCGCGCCGACGCGCAGCGAATCTCCGCTTGCCCCCGCGGAACCGGGGAATTCGCGCAGAGTTTCGCGCCGCAGCATGTAGAGCCCGAGGAAGACGAGGATGATGAAGATGATGATGAAGGAGGCGCGGCTGGCGGCCGGAATCGGCGACCAGATTAGGAACAGCAGGACGAGCAGCGCAACGCCAACGTAGCTAGCTTCCGGATAGCCGTTCAGCACCGGCGCAAACCAGCCGCGGACGGCCTTTGAAGCCTTTGCTGGCCCGCCGAGCAGGCCGGCGATGATCAACATCACACCGATCACAATCACCTGTGTGGCGAGCTGTTCGAGCAGCGTGCTTTCAATCTCCCAAGCAGCGTTGGCGGCCGGCTGGAGTGAGAGATCAGTCACGAGCGCGTTGACGATCGCGTCGCCGGCGGCGGCGCGCAGCAGCACGACCGCGAGGCCGGCAACGATCATTCCGGCTCCAACCTCAACGAGCGTGTTTGCGCGGCGGCCAGCGGCCAGCGCGACGGCAAAGACGAAGAACAGGAAGGCGAGAACGCTCAAGATCACCGATGAGGTCTTCAGCGCTTTCGCGGCCTGCTGAATCTGCTTGAGATCATTCGACTGAACGACCGTTACCTGCCCGGCGCCAGGCGGAATCTTGGCGACGATCGTGCTCGGCAAGCCAACGTTTGTGGCGATCTTGCCGAGGATTGTTCCGAGATTTATGGTGATGTCGCCGTTGGTCGTGCTGACGTAGCTGTTGCCACCGTCGATCACCTGAACGAACTGCTCATGTGCGAGTTTGTTCGCGTCGGTCCAAACCGACTGAACGGCGGGCTGCTCAAGCGCTGCGTTGGCTGCTTGGGTGATCAGGTCGCGGGCGCCTGCCGCTGCGACCGGCGCTAGCGGCTGGAGATCCTTTGGAAGAACCGACTTGATCTCAGCCGGAACGTCAACATTCGTGTAGAGCTGGTCGACGAGGTAGATCGCTACTTGGTCGCGGATTGCAGGGTTGGCAATCAGCTCTGAGCTGGCCTTCGTCCACTGGTTGGTGTCAAGCAATTGTTGACGCGTCCAGTTCGCAAAGACGGCAAGTATAGTGAAGATCGTCGCGAAAACGACCAGCAGGTGAACGGAGATTCGGCGGCCGCGGGAGCGCTGCCACGGCGTCTCACCGCTTGGCGTGACAACGGTCGGTTGGTCGTCGCTGGCCGGCTTCGCTCGCGGCGGCTGCTCGGTCGTCTTGTCTTCGGGCTGCTTGCTCGTCTTGCCTTCGGAGTCTGAGCTCATAGCGCGGTAGCCTCGCACATAACGCACTTTATTGCCACGAAGGAAATGGTTACAATGCCCGCTGCCCTCACCAACCAGCCACCCGCGCGCCGTCGGCTTTTCGGCTTCGTAGTGCGCGTGATCGCACTTGGGTTGATTCAGGCGCTGACGCTTTGGGGGGCGGCGGCGATCATTCCCGAGATCGACGTTCCGTCGTTTGTAGCGGCGCTCGACGTCGTCATTGTGCTGGCGATCTTTGGCTCCTTGATCTGGCCGCTAATAACGCGGCTGCTGCTGCCGCTCACGGTGGTGACGTTCGGCCTGCTCTCACTTATTGCGACAACGGCAATGGTTTGGCTTTCGCTCAGCGTCGTCGATCAGAGCCAGCCAACCGTGCTCGGCTCGTTCTTTGTTGCCTTGCTGATGACGGTCGTCAGCACAATCGCCGGCACGCTACTCGATGTCGACGGCGATGCCTATCACCTGCGCGTGGTGCGCAGGCGGATGCGCAAGGCTCGCGGCGCCAACGAAACCGACGTGCCGGGAGTGATCTTCTTTGAGATCGATGGGCTCGGTGAGCAGGTTCTACGCGAAGCGGTCGCCGCCGGTTACGCGCCGACGATCGCCCGCTGGCTCGCCGACGGCAGCCATCGGATTGTCGGCTGGGAGTGCGACCTCTCAAGCCAAACCGGCGCCAGCCAAGCCGGCCTGCTACTCGGCAGCAACGAGAACATGCCTGCCTTCCGCTGGTATGAGAAGGAGCGTGGCGTGCTGATGGTTTCCAGTAGCGTTGCCGACACGGCTGAGATGGAGCGCCGCGCCAGCACCGGCAGCGGCCTGCTGGCGGTTGGCGGAACCAGCCGCGGCAACCTGCTCTCCGGCGACGCGCCGCGGGCCTCGGCAACGCTCAGCGTGGTGCGCGATAAGCAGCGCTCGCATTCAAGTGAGTTCTTCGCCTTCTTCTCCGACCCGTCGGGAATGACGCGCACGCTGGTGCTCTCTGTTCACGACATGATGCTTGAGAAGCTCGCTTACTGGCGGCAAATTCGCTCAGGCCAGGAGCACGTCCACCGCGGAGGCGTATATCCGCTGCTGCGAGCTGCGATGACGGTCGTCATGCGCGAACTGAACACGGCGACGCTGCTCGCCGACATCGTTGAGGGCGTGCCGGTCGCCTACTCAACTTATGTCGGCTACGACGAGGTTGCGCACCATTCGGGGATCCGCGCGCCCGACGCCTTGACCGTCCTGAGGCGGCTTGACCGCCAGCTGCTGCGGCTTGAGCGGGCGCTGCCGCAGGCGCCGCGGCCCTACGAGATCGTCGTTCTCTCCGACCACGGCCAGTCGCAAGGGCGGCCGTTCCGGCAGCGCTGCGGGATCACGCTGGACGAGGTAGTTGAGCAGGCCTGCACCGGCGACGGCGGCGTGAGCGCTCCGCCGGCCGTTGCCGAATCATGGGGTGAGATCGGCGGCTGGTTGACCGAGCTGGGCAACGACGACAGCGCCGGTGGGCGGATGGTGGCGCGGGCCACGCGCAGCTTCGTCGGTGATGACGGCGTCGCGCTGGGCTCAGGGCGCGAGGCCCAGGAGCAGCACCAGGCGATCACCAACGCCGCTGAGGACGAGAGGCCTGAGGTGATCGTGCTGGCCTCCGGCTGCCTCGGCCTGATCTCATTCCCGCGCACGCCCGGCCGTTTGACGCTGGAGGAAATTGAACGGCAGCACCCGGGCCTGGTGGCCTCGCTCGCCGCCCACCCAGATATCGGCTGGGTGATGGTTCGCTCAGAGGCCGAAGGGGCGGTCGTGCTCGGCGCCGAAGGCAGCTACCGCTTGAGTAATGACAGCGTCAATGGCGTTAATCCAATCGCTGACTTCGGCGCCAACGCCGCCGACCACCTGCGCCGCCACGACAGCTTCAGCCACTGCCCCGACCTGCTGGTCAGCGGCGCCTACCTGCCGGCCGAGGATGAAATAGTGCCGTTCGAGGATTTCATGGGCTCGCACGGTGGGCTCGGCGGAGCGCAGATGCATCCGTTTGCCGTCGTGCCCAGCAGCTGGAGCGAATCGGCTGAGCCGATCGTTGGCGCCGCGACAATGCACCGTCAGCTAAAAAGCTGGATGGCTGAGGGCGGCCTGCCGATCGTGGAGACGCCGGCCGCGTTGAACTAGCCCTTGGCCACCGCGGCTTGAGCGCCGCAGTCAGTGGCAGCGTTTAGCGAAGCGGCGGAAGAGTTCGCGGCCGTAATCGTTCCAAGCCGGCATGTGGGCGGCGCGACCGGCTTCGAGCAGCTCGGCCTGCTCACGGCGCGCCGGGTCACTCTCCCCCGTGAGCACTGGCGCCAGCCAATGATCGAGCACCGAGGCTTCAATCTCCGGGTGGTGCTGGAATCCCCACGCCTCGCCGTAGCGGAAGGCCTGCACGCAGGCCGAGTTGCTGGCCAGCGTCGTCGAGCCGGGCGGCGGCTCGAAGGCGTAGTCATGCCAGGCCAGCCCGGTCAGTTTCTCCGGGCCAAAGCCAGTAACCGGATCGTCGTGGGCAGCAGCGAGAACCTCGATCTCAGCCCAGCCAAACTCGCGCTCACTGGCCTTGAACACGGAGCCGCCGGTGACGGCCGCGATCATCTGGCCGCCAAGGCATACGCCCAACAGTGGTCGCTCACTTTCAATCCAATCGCGCACGACTTCGAGCTCACGCTCGAGATAGGGGTAGCGATCAACCTCATCGATGTTCTCATCGCCGCCGAGAACGACGAGCCCTGAATAGTGATCGAGTGGCCTTGCGGGCTCGCCGCCCTGAGCCGGAAGCCAATACTCGATTTCCACCGGTTGCTCGCAAGCAGCGTCGGCGAAGACGCCAATCGTTCCTCCGTCAGGGTGCGCTATAGCGAGGATTTCAGCCATCTTTGATCCTGCGGTTGCCACCGGTTCCAAAGAAGCCGAGCATCGCGCCGCCGGCGCTGATCGCGGCGGCGGCGATGAAGGCGGCCGCGTAGTTATTACCCGATCCAGCCGAGGCGATAATTCCAGCAAACGGCGCTCCGATCCCGGCCCCAATGTCGAAGAAGGCGAGGAAGGCGCCGAGCGCGGTGGCGCGGCGAGAGTCGTCGGTATTTTCGATCACGATCACGGCCAGCGCCGGGAACACCAGTGACATGCCGGCGCCGGAGAGAATTCCGCCTGCCAGAACCAGCGGCAACGAGCCCGCGAGCGCGACGATCAGCATCCCGATCGCTTGCACAAGACCGGCAATCAGCACCGTTGGCCGCGAACCGATCCGGTCAGGGATCGACGAGAGCAGCAGCCTTGTGATCACAAACGACGCCGTGAAGGCAGTGAAAACTGCCGCGCCGTTGCCGATCCCTTCAAAGTCGAGCAGCAGCACGACGAACGACATAAAGCTTCCGTAGGCAAGCGCGATCATCGCAAGCGCGATCCCTGGCCTCAGCGCCGACGAAGGAACCAAGCGCAGCAGCCCGCGCTGGTTGCGGCTGGCAATCAGAGCAGCGCTTGGCGCTGGCTTAGCTTCGAACTCGCTGCCAACCAGCTCCGCCTCCGCGAGCTCCTCCGATGCCGACTGCTCGGTCGCGCTTGCCGCCGGAATCAGGCTCGCGACGATCAGGGCGATCAGCGACGTTATGACCGCGAATGCCCAGACTGCTTCGTAGCCTGCGGCGCCGAGGATCAGCGAGCCGAGCACGGCGCCGATCGTGATCCCGCCCCAAACCGAGAGGCCGAAAAGGCCGACCACGCGCGCCCGTCCTTCGGCTGGGGCGAGGTCAACGATCCACGTGATTCCAGCCGTGTAAACCCAACCCTCGCCGGTTCCAACGAGCAGCCGAGATACGATCAGGCCGGCGACCCCAGCCGGGACGAAGATCAGCGCCGCCCCCATCGCCGCGATAGCGATACCGGTGATGTGGACGAGCTTGCGTCCGCGCTTGTCGGCTATCCGGCCGGCGATGGGCCGCATCAGGATGCCGGTAACCGAGAACGCGCCGAGCACCAGCCCCACGGCCACGTCGCCGCCACCGATCGGCCCTTTCACAAATAGCGGCAGCACCGGGATCACTGCGCCGATGCCGAGAACGTTCAAGCTCGTCGCAGCGAATAGGGCGTAAGAGGCTCCTGAGCCGCTGTGCTTGGGAGCCGCAGGCAAAAGCGCTGCGCGTTCGCTTGATCCGTGGCTACTCATCGTCGTCGAGCCTATCGCCGATCACAAGCAGCGAAGTAGCGCTACACTGGAATTTCGACTCGCTTAAGGCGGGTCGTTTTTCTGCCCCAAAGAGTTTTTGACGCAACCTCTAACACCGGAGTCACCGCATGGCCCGTGGAGACGTACGAGTCGCAATCAGCCTTGAGTGCGAGGACTGTAAGCGGCGTAATTATCAAACGAACAAGAGCAAGCGGAACACGCCTGATCGCGTGACGCTGCGCAAATACTGTCGATGGTGCCGCAGCCACACCAGCCATAAAGAGACCCGTTAGTGAGCTCCGAGCAGTGGCACGAAATCGCAAACGAGCAAAGCAGCGCAAGGCCAAGCGCGACGCTTCTGGCGGCGGCGAAGGGGTCATCCGTGATGACATCCCTGCCTCGCTTGACCACTCGTCAGCCGATGTCGATGAGTTCGAGGCGAAGCTCGTCGCTGGGGCTGAAGGCACCCCTGCTGACCCAAAGGTTGCCCCAAGCGCCGGTGGCGTCGTCCACCCGGAAGGTCTCAGCGCTGAAGAATTTGCTGAGCTTGAGGACCGCATCGACGACGTCGAAGCAAAGATTGAAAGCGGCGATCAGGAGTCGATCAGCGAGGCTGAAGAGTCGCTCGAGGTTGACATCGAAGCTCGCCAGGCAGCGGAAGCACTCGCCCCGGCCAGCGCCGCTCAGCCCGAGCACAGGAAGTCAATCTTCGGCCGCTTCTTCGACTTTCTGCGCGCCTCTTGGTCTGAGCTGCAGCGCGTTCAGTGGCCCGACCGCCGCCAGGTCGGCCAAGCAACTGCAGTAGTTCTTGGCTTTGTTGTGATCGCCGGCGCCTATCTTGGTCTCGCCGACATTATCGCCCAAAAAATAGTCGAACTAATCATCTGACCTTCAACCCGATCTGGAAGCCATGTATCGCTGGTACGTAATCAACACTCGCTCAAATCTTGAAAAGAAGGTCAAGGGCGACCTCGAACGCCGTCTTGCGGCTCACGACCAGTCGAGCAAGGTTCGCCAGATCGTAATCCCAACCGAAACCAAGGTTGAGGTCAAGGATGGCGAGAAGGTGTCGAGCGAAGTGCGCACGATGCCTGGCTACGTGCTGATCAATATGGATCTCAACATGGCACTAAATCCCGAGCTTTGGACCGTTGTCAAAGAGACGCCGAACCTGACAGGCTTTGTCGGCGCGTCGACCGATCCGGTGCCGCTGACGCAACTCGAGGTCGACAAGTTGCTCCATCAAGAGGTTGCTCAAAAGATCGCTTCGAAGGCTCAATTCACGATTGGTGAGTCGGTCAAGGTTGTTGCCGGTCCGCTCTCGGACTTCTCAGGCGAAATCGCGGAAATCAATCAGGACGCCGCGAAGCTCAAGGTGCTTGTGTCAATCTTCGGTCGCGAGACCCCGGTCGAAGTTGGTTTCGAACAGGTCAAAAAGATCTGATTCAGGCAGCCGCTGACGATTCGCAGATAGGGATAAACGATGGCCAAAAAAGTATTAACTCAACTTAAGCTTCAAGCCCCCGGCGGTCAGGCCAGCCCTGCGCCACCGGTTGGCCCTGCTCTAGGTCAGCACGGGATCAACATCATGGAGTTTTGCAAGGCCTTCAACGC
>SXGR01578493.1_pt1 | contig 58134 bp, 41 predicted proteins | sample 3174711 | NCBI WGS metagenome assembly SXGR01 (sample SAMN11356860, study PRJNA531348) | freshwater metagenome | isolation source: freshwater sample F1-60 | place: China: Fuxian Lake, Yuxi | collected 2017-12-25 | reverse complement strand
CTTCGAATATTTGATGCTCGGCTTGTAGATCAGAGCATGCACGAGCGCAGCCTGCCACAGTTGCGGCCGCACCTTGAACCAATGACCCATCCGGCTCGTGGCCCCGAGCAGGTAGTGCGTTCAATCTGAGCCCGGATCAAACTCTTCAATTGATTTTACAGGCTTGCGCCTGATTCTTCGAAAGAAGGTTGCCTGGCGACCCATCACGAGGATGGGTCGGTCGTCTTCATCGGTCCGAGCCGATGCCAGCATTTGGCGATTGCTGGGTTTGACCAAACATCCTTGCCCGTTGTCTGTTGCCTTGCGGCCCAGACGCAGGGAAAGGTCTTCGGAAATGACCATTCACTTGGACATCACAGAGGATGTTCAGTCTCTCCCGCTGTGGCGGGAGAGGGTTTCTTCGCGCGCAGACCCTGTGAGAGTCGGCGAACGAAGCCACATCCTCGCGGCGATCCAACAACTCAATTGTCAAAGATGATCCGTTGGTGCCGAAACACCGCAGGTCCCGAGCTCAAATGAGTCGGGCCGATGAATGTAGCAGGACCGAAGGCGCGTGTCAACTGCATGCATTCGTGTGGAGAACACTGGTGCGGCGAAACCGAAATCGCGAGCGGTACAGACGGTGGCGCGGCACGATCCCCGTGCGGTTCTCGGACCTCCATGAGTTCATAAACACCTGTGAAACATGCATTTCTGAACACGGCCCTCATGCGACGGCGACCACCGCCGCAGCGATGCGCGCATGCGGGGTGTGCGCGCGAAGGACTTCAGCGACTTCCCGCAGAGTTGCGCCCGTCGTTCTCACATCATCCACAATGATCCACTGCTGCACAGATGCTGCGCGCAGCGCATCGACGGAGCGGCGCATGCCACGCAAGGATGTTCGCCACTTCATTCGCCCGCCGCGCGCCACGCGAGCGGAGCGATCGAGTTTCGCTTGATTCACGCCGGACTGCTGCGACAACACGCGCATCATCTGCATCGAAGTCGCTCGCGCAAACGCCCGCGCGATCACGTGCGCATGATCGATGCCGCGCTCCACCCGCCGCGCCCAAGGCATGGGCACAGGCACCACGCACCACTCGATGCCGCATTCACGCCTCATCGACGGCAGCGCATCGAGCACGCGTCCCCACTGCTGCGCGAGGCGTTCTCCGAGTTGCTCGCCACAGCGGCGATCCCGCCCATACTTCACTGCAAGAACCGCGTCACGCCAGCCGCCTCCATGCGCGCCAAGCCGAACGACTGCCGACAACGGCCACGACGATCCCGCGCACTTCGCGCATGCGAAGGGCGGCCAATGCAGCGGTGCGTTCATGCCGTGCAGCGTTGCTCCGCACCGAAGACACCACGATCCCGGCGAATCCGCCGCGGGAATGCGCATGGGACGCACGGACGCGAACAGTTCGCGCTCGAGCAGCGTGCCAAGATGCAACCAACGGCGTGCAAGATCCATGCGCTGCACACCCTATCGCGCTGCGCAGGCATCGACGGTTTTCCGCCGCGAATTCCGCCGCGATCAGTCGCGCCCTGCCGCCATGCGACGAAGCACCGTCTGCAGGATGCCCCCGTTGCGGAAGTAATCCACTTCGACGGGCGTGTCGATACGGCACAGCGTCTCGAAGGGCACCTTCGTGCCGTCGGTGCGCGTTGCCACGACTTCCACCTTCTGGCGCGGCTCGATGCGGTCATCGATGGCGACATCGAAGGTCTCCGTCCCATCGAGTCCAATCGACTCGGCACTCTGCCCAGCCATGAACTCCAGCGGCAGCACGCCCATCCCAACGAGGTTGGAACGGTGGATGCGTTCATAGCTGACTGCGATCACCGCGCGAACGCCGAGCAGCGAAGTGCCCTTCGCTGCCCAATCGCGGCTCGACCCCATGCCGTAGTCGCGCCCCGCGAGCAGCACGAGCGGTGTTCCCACCGCGCGGTACGACATCGCCGCGTCGTAGATCGGCTTCTCCGCACCATCCGCGGTGAAGTCGCGAGTCCACCCGCCCGTGCGGGTTGGCGTCATCTTGTTGCGGATCCGCGTATTCGCGAAGGTGCCGCGTGTCATCACCCGGTCGTTTCCGCGGCGGCTGCCGTAGCTGTTGAACATCGCCGGTGACACGCCATGCTCCACGAGATACTTGCCCGCCGGTGAGTCCGTCTTGATGTTGCCCGCGGGCGAAATGTGATCGGTGGTCACACTGTCACCGAGCGATGCGAGGCATCGAGCGCCGCGCACCGACTCGATGGGTCGCACTTCCATCGTCATCCCATCGAAGTACGGGGGATTCTGGATGTAGGTGCTGCGTTCATCCCATCGGTACATCTCACCTGCAGCACTTTCGATCGACTGCCACGCGCTGCTGCCCGCGAAGACCTGCGCATACTCGCGCGTGAATTGCTCGCGCGTGACATGCGCTGCCACGGCGGCGTCCACCTCCTGCTGCGACGGCCAGATATCCCGAAGAAACACGGGCTTTCCATCACTCCCCGTACCGAGCGGTTCGGTCGCGAGGTCGATGTCCACGGTGCCCGCAAGCGCATACGCCACGACAAGCGGCGGGCTCGCGAGGTAGTTCGCCTTCACATCCTGATGAACGCGCGCCTCGAAGTTGCGATTCCCCGACAGCACGCTTGCCACCACAAGGTCGCCTTCCTTGATGGCACTGCCGATGTGATCGGGAAGCGGTCCGCTGTTGCCGATGCAGGTGGTGCATCCGTAGCCAACCACATGGAACCCGATCTGCTCGAGCGACCGGAGCAGCCCCGCCTTCTGCAGGTACTCCGTGACCACCTTGCTGCCGGGCGCGAGGCTCGTCTTCACCCACGGTTTTCGATTCAACCCACGCTCCGCGGCACGGCGCGCCACCAATCCTGCGCCGATCATCACGCTTGGGTTGCTCGTGTTCGTGCAACTCGTGATGGCGGCGATCACGACGCTGCCGTGTGTCAGCGCGAACTCATGACCATCGTCATCGCGCACGGCCACCTCCGCGGGCGCCTGCGCCACCGCGGTTCCGCCACCCGCTGCGCCCACGGACTTCCCGCCGGCCGCGGCACGCTCGAGCATGCGCGGCAATTCAGTGCGCCACGAGGAGCGCATGGCGGACAGCGCCACGCGATCCTGCGGACGCGCTGGCCCCGCAAGGCTCGGCTCGATGGATGCCAGGTCCAGATCAATGACAGCGGTGTAGGCAATGTCCGCAGACTCATCGCGCCACAACAAGTTGGCCTTGCAATACTGCTCGACGGTGCGAATCAGCGACTCGTCACGCCCGGACAATCGCATGTAATCGAGCGTGTGACGATCCACGGGGAAGAACCCGATCGTGGCACCGTACTCGGGCGCCATGTTCGCAATGGTCGCGCGATTGGCAAGGGTCATCTCATCGAGTCCCGGTCCGAAGAACTCCACGAACTTGTTCACAACGCCGAACTTTCGCAGCATCTGCGTCACCGTCAGTACAAGATCCGTCGCGGTCGTTCCCTGCGGCAGCCGACCGGACAGGCGTACACCGACAACCTCTGGAATCAGCATCGACACGGGCTGCCCAAGCATCACGGCTTCTGCCTCGATGCCGCCCACACCCCATCCCACGACGCCGAGGCCGTTGATCATCGTCGTATGACTGTCCGTTCCAACGAGGCTGTCCGGGAACAGCGTGCCGTCGCGCTCCCACACCACCTTCGCCAAGTACTCGAGGTTCACCTGATGCACGATGCCTGTTGCAGGCGGCACCACGCGGAAATTGGTGAACGCCCCCTGCCCCCACTTGAGGAACTGGTAACGCTCGCGGTTGCGTTCAAACTCCAAGTCGCCGTTGATCGTCAACGCTGCGCCCGACGCAAAGGCATCGACCTGCACGGAATGGTCGATCACCAGATCGCATGGCACGAGGGGATTCACCCGCTTGGGATCGCCACCGAGCCGGCGCATTGCATCGCGCATGGCGGCAAGGTCCACCACGCACGGCACACCCGTGAAGTCCTGCAGCACCACGCGCCCGGGCATGAAGGGAATCTCGTCCTGTCCAGGGCGGCGCGGGTCGTACGCAGCGATGGCGCGCACATGTTCCTCGGTGTACACGCGCCCATCGAGGTTCCGCAGCACGCTCTCGAGCAGCACGCGAATCGAGTACGGCAGGGTGCCGACCGCTCCGAGATGCCGCAGCGCTTCGAGCTTGTGGTAGGTGCGCTTCCCCAGCGGTGTCTCGAGCGTGGCGGCGGCGTGGAACGGATCGGTCAGCGGCATGGTTTCTCCTCGTCAGGCGGTTCGTTCACCCGCTGACATGCGCGCTCATGCGCGCCGCAGCGCAGGACACCGAGTCTAGCGAGCAGGCGCGGGCGGCGAAACCAAAGGCGCAGTGCGTTCAAACTTTTCGGCAGCGAAGAACTCCCCCTTCCGCATGCCAAAGAGCGACGCGATGATCGACGTCGGCACCGTCGTGACCCGCGTGTTGAACCCGGCCGTCGTACCGTTGAACTCGTCGCGCGCGAGGGCGATGCGACGCTCGCAGTCGCTGAGCGCCTGCTGCAGTGCCAGGAAGGAGCCCGACGACTTCAGGTTCGGGATCGCCTCCGCCAGGATCTGGAGTTGCGGTACCACGGGAACCGCTCGCGCATTCGCACTGGCCATGTCCACCAACTCTCCCTGCGAACGGATCTCCGTGATCACGCGCTGCAACGACGCTTCGTAGTCGCGCAGCCCGCGTACTGCTCCCATGAACTGCTCGATGAGATCGTGCCGTCGCCGCAGTTGAACATCGATGTTCGACCGCCCACGCAGGACTCGATTGCGAAGATCGACCAAGTCATTGTGCGTCCAGATCGACCACGCCACGGTCCACACCACGACCAGTGCAAGGCCGGCGGCTGCGGCGGTCCAGGGCGCCAACCGCTCCTCCTGATACCTGTTGACATCGACCAGCAGAAGCACGATCGGTGCGAGTGCTGCAACCACCAACCAACCCCATGCGGCGGCCCCAAACCGCCAGGTCACGGCGTCTTCATCCTTCGTCGAGATCAGGAACATCCGCGGGCGAGCATCCGCAGTGGCTGTTCCCTTTCGCCCGCCCGAGGCAATCTCGACATCCACGATGTCCTCGCGTTCGCGCGCGTAGCCCACCACAAAGAGCGGCGCATCCACTTCGATCGCATGCTCCGTGAAAGTACGAAGGCCATTCGAACCAGACACCGCGCGCTGCGGCCCATGCTCGTAGTACATGCGGTCGCCGCGTCCAACCGTCTTGCAAAGCATCCGCTTCGCCTCCAACTTTGCCCCCTCGGGCAGTACCTGGACAATCCCCGTTGCATCGTCCAGGAGCAGCAGCGATGACTCACCACCTTGCGCCACCGTCTCGGTTCCCGAGTAGGTGACGGTGCGCGTCTGCCTCCTCCCCTTGCTGTCGGTGTAGGACTCTTGACGCGTGCGCGTCCAGTGTTCTTCCGCGGTCCAGTTGTAAAGCACCACTGTTGCACCGCTGAGTCGCGCCGTCAATGGATTCGGCGTCTTGGCACGCCCCTTCAATTCCACTTCGCCCACGAACACGCCGGCAATCGGCGTCGTCGGCATCGCTCTGAGCGCGGCACGCCGGCGAAAACTCCGCAGCGAAAGAAGCAGCATGGGAAATGCCAGCGCAAACGCCACACCGCATCCGATCCACTGACTCGGGTCGCTCCAGATGATCTGCGGAGAAGGCATGCCTAGGCTGTCCCAGATAGCCGCCGAACCGTTGCCATGAAGTTCGCCTTGATGGACGAGTGCAGTCCATACACCACGGCGATGTAGATGATGGTGGCAAGTCCGGCGCCACCGAGCAGCGAAACGACGCGCGAAAGCGGATCGGCAAGGGACCCTTCTATCAGCGGCGCAGGATGCACAGCGGCAAGCACCAGATTCATCGGGCACGCGGCGTTCAGCCCAGCACCAAGGAACGGCACCGAGCGACCGAGTCCCAGACCGCACAAACCCACCGTCCCACCGATGGCGATCACGATCCCCGCAGCCGCCACCACCGATCCGATCGTCCCCTTGCTCCGCACAGACCACTGCAGACCCACCATCACGCTCAGCGCCGTGAACGACAGCAGGACCAGCGGCAGCGCGATTGCGCTCTCGGGCAGCACCATCGGTACATCGACCATCGATGTCCCGACCGATTCCTGCACGGTGACCGTCATTGCCTTGCCGAAGCCGCGCGTGGTCACGAACAACGCGGCCAGGCCAAGCGTCACGCACGGCACGAGCATCAACGGCAGCAGGTACTGAATGAGCCCGCGCAACTTGCCGGCGATGTACTGCCCTGGCTGGATCGGCGTCGTCAGCAGGATGTCGAGGGATCGCTCCTCTCGCTCGCGACTGACCGCCGTCGCGCTCAGATTCAGTGCCGTCAGCACCACAATCAACACTTCCGCGCCAAGCACTGCTGCCAGCGTGAGGCGCGACTCTTCCAAGGTGAGCGTTCCTGAGCGAGTCAGCAGCAGGATCACAAGCCCCACCGCAAGCGCAGCTGCCACGAAACCCCAGCGGAGCGCCTGCACGCCGAGCGAACTGCCGCGCAGATGCATCTCGCGCCACGCGATCGGATTCACCCAGACGCGCCGCGGCTCGCGTCCCGAAAGAGCGCGCACCGAGCCAGCGGCTCCCACGAGCGCACGACCGAGCAGCCGCACTCGCAGCGTTGAATACACCACCAAGAGTGCGGAAATCAGCGTGAACAGCCACAACTGCGTCGCCACAGGCGAGCCGAGCCACACGCGAACCAACCACCAGTGCCCCGTGCCGGCGAAGTCCTGCGGCACATACGAACCGGAATCGAGCAGCACACGCAGCGTCAGCAGCGGATTCAGTGGCGTCATCACAGTCGAGAAGACGGTGTCGCTCCCTGGGGCGATGGGCTTCAGGAGTGCGAGATCCGCAGCGAAGGTCGCAAAGAGGTACAGCACCACACACGAATAGAAAATGAAGACTGCGCGGCGCCCTGCCGAACGGGTCACGCTCAGTGTGATCGCGATCGCGCCCACGACAAGCGCGGTGGCGGCAGCGATCGCATAACTCTGCACGATGGCGGACCCTGGGACTCCGCCGAACAGCCGCGTGACCGCAAAGAGCGGGAGCGATCCAAGCAGCAACGCGAGAACGAAGAACAGTCGTCCGAAGAGATTGCCCAGCACGATCTGCAGCGAGGTGAGCGGCGATGTCAACAGCACATCCCATGTCTGCGGATTCGACTCCTGCGCGATCGCTCCCGCCATGAACACGGGCGCAAGCAGGCAAATCAACAGCACCTGCCCATAGCTGACGAGCGAGAAGGCGAACGCACCCTGCTGGGCAAGTTCGCGCATGGTGCCCACCGATCCGAGCATCGCCGCGAGCAGGACCACGATCAGGATGCCGAGGTACCCAGCGCGGATCAGCAAGTGGCGCGTTCGAACCGATCCGCTCTGCACGAGCCGAACCACAATCGGATTCAGCGGCAACATCCGAAGGATTCTCGCGCCCACGGCGGCCATCCCGACATCATAGAACTCCGTTGACGCGCCCAACCTGCGCCACTTACCCTTCACGCAACCGCTTTCACGCGGACTTCTTGACATCTCCTCTGCGGCGAATCGGCCGACGAGGCAGCACTTCGGGCTCCGTGCCCGACAGCCCAGGATGGGCTGCCATAGATCTGACGCGAACTCTTTCATTGCTTCACAGACGACCTCCCGCACACGCTTCACCGACTGCATGCCACGCATGACTGACCGAACGCCACGCGCCTGATCCACTCCTGCCTCGCCGACCGGTCGAGCCGCTGATCCTTCTTTGGAAAGGCTGACCGATGGCTGCGACTCTCCTTGCCTCGCTTGAGTTCACGACTGCAACACTCCTGCTGTCCCTCGGTTCGATCGCACTGGGCGTGTTGGGCGCATGGTGGCTTCAGTCGCGTCTCAGCGCACGGAGCCTGAAGCAGGCGCGCGAGCAGGCCGTGCAAATCACGAAGGCGGCTGAGGCCACGGCGTCGGCGCGCGCTGCGGACATCCAACTTGCTGCGGAGCGCACGGCGGCGGATCGCCGCAGCGAAGTCGACCGTGAGGTGAAAGCAGCGCTGCAGGGCATCCAAGACACGCAGGCGCGCAGCGAGCGGATTCAGGAAACGCTGGAGCGCAAACTCGCCCACATGCAACAGCGCGAGGAGCAGGTGGATGCCCGCGACCGCGCATCACTGGCCCGCGAGCAGGACATCGCGCGCGAAGCGACCGCGCTGGAGGAGCAACGCGCCACGGTGCGGGCGCGCCTCGGTGAAATCGCGCGCCTCACCGAGGACCAGGCGCGGGCGATCTTCCTCGATGAGATCCGTGCCGCAAGCGAGCGCGAGGCGATGAAACTGGAGCACCGCATTCTCGACGAGGCGAATCAGAAGGCGGCTGAACGCGCACGGGAGATCACGCTCATGGCGATCCAACGCTACGCGGCCGAAACGGTCGCCGATGCCACGGTCCGCGCCGTGAAGATTCCGAGCGACGACATCAAGGGCCGCATCATCGGACGAGAGGGGCGCAACATTCGCACGATCGAGAAGATGACGGGCGTCGACATCCTCATTGACGACACCCCTGGCGTGATCGCGGTTTCCTGTTTCGACAAGGTTCGTCAGGCGATCGCAGCGGAAGTCCTGCAGAGGCTGATCGCCGATGGTCGCGTCCATCCCACGCGCATTGAGGAAGTCGTCGAACAGGTGCGCCGCGATGTCCAGCAGCGCGTTCTCCAACATGGCACGGAGGCTGCCCTCGAAGCGGACATCCAAGGGCTCCACCCGAAGGTGATCGAAGCGATGGGCAAGCTGCACTTCCGCAGCAGCTACGGGCAGAATGTGCTGCGCCACTCGCTCGAGGTCGCGTTCCTCTCCCAGATGATCGCCGATCAACTCGGACTCAATGGTGCGATCGCGCGACGCGCAGGATTCCTGCACGACATTGGCAAGGCGCTCGATCATGAGATCGAGGGCGGCCACCCAGCCATCGGCATGGAGTTCGCCACGCGGCATGGCGAGCGGAACGAAGCAGTCTTGAACGCCATCGGCGGACACCACGGCGACATTCCATCCACGACGCCGTACACCCCAATCGTGATGGCGGCGGATGCGCTCTCCGGTGCGCGCCCAGGAGCACGCCGCGAGTCAATGGAGCTCTACATCAAACGGCTCAACCAGCTCGAAGCCATCGCACGCGAGCAGAGTGGCGTCACCGAGGCGTACGCAGTCCAGGCGGGACGAGAGGTTCGCGTGATCGTGGATGCTCGCGCAGCCGATGACGCGGCGACACACCGCATCGCGTCGGCCATCGCCAAGCGTGTCGAACAGGAAATGACCTTCCCAGGAGAAATCAAGGTTTCGGTCCTTCGCGAAGTACGCGCCGATGCCGTCGCCCGTTAGCATCCCATCGTGGACGACCAGCCCTTTTCACCCTACACGACACAGCCTTTCGGGCTCGACGGCTCGTTCTCGCCGCAGCAGATGGAAGCGGCGAAGTCGAAGCGCGTTGCGGCTGGAGTCCTCGGCATCCTGCTCGGGGCATTCGGCATCCACAAGTTCATCCTCGGCTACACCGCGGCCGCGCTCGTGATGCTGCTCTCCTCGCTCGCTGGGCTGGTACTTGGTTGGTGCCTCTGCGTTCCCGCCATCGCGCCGAGCGTGATGGGAATCATCGGTCTGATTGAGGGCATCCTCTACCTCACCAAGAGCGACGAAGAGTTCCTGCGAACCTACATCCTGCAGAGACGGACATGGTTCTGATCTGCCGCTTCGTCCACGCGTGCAGACACTGACGGAGATTCGCGCACTGCTCGATGCACGCGGCGCTACGCCACGCCATCGCTTCGGGCAGAACTTCCTCCACGATCACAACCAGCTGCGCCGCCTCGTCGCGCGCGCACGAGTCATGCGGGGCACACGCGTCCTGGAAGTGGGGCCAGGCACAGGAACGCTCACCGAAACCCTCCTCGAAGCAGGTGCCACCGTCATCGCCTGCGAGATCGATCCGGTCATGACCGCCATCGTGCGCGACCGCGTTCTTCCGGTTGCCGATGGCAGGCTCGACATCGTGGAAGGGGATTGCCTGGACGGAAAGCACCATCTCTCGGCCGCGCTGCGGGCCGCGATCGATACGCGCTTCGCGGGCGCGCCATTCCTTCTTGTGGCCAACCTGCCGTACCAGGCGGCGACTCCGCTCATGCTGAACCTGCTGACGTCCGTCCCGCACTGCAGCGGTCTCTTCGTGACGATCCAGCGTGAAGTCGCGGATCGCCTTTCTGCTTCGCCTGGCAGCAAGGCGTACGGTCCGATCTCCGTTCAGGCGCAGCTGCTCGCGCATGTTGATCCGTTCGCCGTCCTTCCACCGTCGTGCTTCTGGCCAGCGCCTGAAGTGCACAGCGCATTCGTTGCCATCGAACGAATCGATCCACCACCCACGCACGATCCCATCGAACTCGGTCGCTTCCTTCAGCGGGTCTTCAGCAAGCGGCGCAAACAGTTGGGAAGCGTGCTCGGTCGTGTTGGAAGCTGGCCGCCTGACATCGATCCAACGATGCGACCCGAACAACTGACTCCACACCAACTGCTCACCCTGGCTGCCCTCTTCCCGACCCCCGCCGAGTGAGCGCGCAGCCGTTTTTCCCTTCTTTGCGCACCACCTGACACCGTCGCGATTCCTAAGCCAGCGAAGGACCGAGTTCGAAGGAACCGTCGCGCGCGCCCTCGCGCACGAACGCCACCGCGCGGCGGAACATCTGCAGACCCAGTGGCTCGCCCTTGACTTCGCGCGGATCAAGCCGCGTCCAACGCGGATGCTGCGTCCAACGCGTGAATCGCTCCGGGTGCGGCATCAATCCCAGCACCAGCCCGGACGCATCGCAGATGCCTGCGACAGCGCCGACTGATCCGTTGAAGTTCTCGCCTGCTCCGTAGCGCACGGCAATCTGCCCCGAAGCCTCGAGCCTCTCGAGAAGCGAGTGTGGTGCAACGAATCGGCCCTCTCCATGTGCACTCGGAAGCACAGCCGTGTCCCCTTCACTCCGAAGTCCACCCGTCCAGATGCAGACCGTATCGCGCGGAATCTCCACGCGTGTCCACACATCCGTGAAGCGCGCGCTCCGATTGTCCGCCAGCGCCACCGTCGCCGCCGCCGCTTCGATCGGCCAGGGCTGATCCACCACTTCGGGTCCAGGCAAGAGACCCGCCTGAACGGCAATCTGGAATCCGTTGCAGGGACAGATGATTGGAACGCCATCCTGCACCGCATCGCGAAGCGCCGGATAGATCGAGCGCGCCATCAGAGCTCCCATGATGCGCCCCGCGGCAACATCATCACCGAAACTGAACCCGCCCGGCAGGCCAATGAGGTCGTACTGTGCGATGAGCGAAGGCTCACGCATCAATGTGGAAAGCGTGGAGGCAACAGGTTCGGCTCCAGCCGCGCGGAATGCCTCGCATAACTCCAGATCGCAGTTGATGCCAGGCGCCGTGATCACCAGGGCCTTCGGAACAGTCTGCCTCACGCAGCACCCCCCTGCGTCAGCACATCGCCATGCAACTGAGGCTTCTCCAGTGCGCCGCGCTCCCAAGCGGCACGAAGCGCATCCACATCCGCCTCCATCACACGCTGCGAGCCGCGACGAACCACGACCAGCGCAGCATCCGTGACGCGCCCAACGATGGCTGCAGCGATGCCGACCGATACGCACTCCACACACAGCGCCTGCGCATCGCGTTCATCCATCTCCAGCAGATACCGCGAGGGATCCTCCCCGAACGCAAGCGCGGTATCCGCCACCTGCGAATCGTTTCCGAGCGGCACTGCGCCAAGGTCGAGATCCACGCCCAACCCGCCCGCAAAGGCCATCTCGCTTGCAGCAACGAGCATCCCACCTTCGCTGCAGTCATGGGCACTGTGCACCGTTCCTCCAGCAATGGCACGGGCCACCGTTGCCGCCACAAGGGGAGCACGCACCAGATCAACCTGCGGCAGTGGCAATCGGTTCGATGCATCCAGCCCAGCCACCAGCGACCAATGCGATCCGCCGAGCAGCCCGCTCGTGGAACCAACCAGCACGATCACCCTGCCCGCGCGCTTGAGATCCATCGTGCAGCAGCGCCGCACATCGGGCACGATGCCGAATCCGCTGATCAGCAGCGTGGGAGGAATCTGGATCGTCCGTCCGTCATCCGTGACGAACTGATTGTTCAGGCTGTCCTTCCCTGAAATGAATGGTGTTCGAAACGCCTTCGCGCCGTCGTAGCACGCCCACGCAGCACGCACGAGTGCACCGAGATTGCGCGCGTCCTTGCACGATGGCCAACAAAAGTTGTCCAGGATCGCAATCCGCTGCGGATCCGCGCCGACACACACCAGATTTCGCACGCACTCATCGATCGCCGCAAGCCCCATCACATACGGATCGCGCGCAAGCCCCGTCGCGAGTCCACTACCCATCGCAAGGCCGCGCATCGATCCAGAGACGGGCGCGATCACCGCTCCATCGCCAGGACCGCCACCACCAATCCCGTGCAGCGGCTTCACCACGGACGTGCCCTGCACCTCATGGTCGTACTGCCGAATGATCCACGACTTGCTGGCGATGTTCGGATGCTGCAGCAACGCTTGCAAACCATCCGCCATCGATGCGACCGGCGCTCCCCGATCACTGCGCGACGAACTCAGCCCGGATTCCGCGGCACACCAGGCTGCGTCCCACACGGCATCTCGTTCGGGCATCGGAATGCCGCCATGCAGGAAGGCCGTATCGAGTCGTCCCACTTCCGATCCATTCCACAGCAGGTGGATGGAACGATCCGCCGTGCCGAATGTCCCCAAGCAGCACATCTCCGCATCGTGCAGGACGCAGATCGCCTGCAGCGCCGGCAGATTCGCCTCGGGTACTGCCAGCACCATCCGCTCTTGCGCCTCGCTGATCCACACTTCGGTCGGCGACAGCCCCTCGTACTTCAGCGGCGCGCGATCGAGATGCACCTCCGCGCCGATCGTTCCACCCATTTCGCCAACTGCACTGGAGAATCCACCCGCACCGCAGTCCGTCAGTCCGTGAAACAGCGGACCGCCTGCATGATCGCGTGCGGCAAGAATCGCATCGAGCGCGCACTTCTCCGTGATGGCATTGCCAATCTGCACTGCGTGGCTGAACTCATCCGCATGCGTGTCGGTCAGTTCCGCACTCGAGAAGGTCGCGCCATGAATGCCATCGCGACCCGTCCGACCACCGATGACCACGATGGCATCGCCCGCCTGCGCGCCACCGTGCGTCCGATCGCGTGGCATCAGCCCAACGCACCCAGCAAAGACCAACGGATTGCCGACATGCCGATCATCAAACCAGACGGCTCCGTTCAGCGTGGGGATGCCCATGCGATTGCCGTAGTCACGAATGCCGGCAACCACCTGAGTCAGCACCCTGCTCGGTGGAATGCAGCCGCGCGGCACAGCGTCCAGATCCGGATGCGCCACACAGAACACATCCGTTGCTGCGATCGGCTTCGCGCCCTGCCCCGTCCCGATCACATCGCGAATGCAGCCGCCGATCCCCGTTGCTGCGCCACCGTAGGGTTCGATCGCGCTTGGATGATTGTGCGTCTCCACCTTGAAGCACACGGCGTGCACATCGTCGAACGCAATCACACCTGAGTTGTCCACGAACACCGAGAGACACCAGTCGATTGGCGCCGCATCCTCGCGCACGCCTGGACCTGGAAGCAACGGCTGACGACCAATCAGTTCGTTCGTCGCTGCAGCGACCGTGGACTTCAGGAGATTGTGAATCAGCACCATCTCGCCCGGAGAACCCTCGTGACCCGGGCGCGCATGCCCCCCGCACGCTGCTCCGCGGTAGCGAATGGTCGACTTGAGCGTCTTGTGAACGCAGTGCTCGCTCCAGGTCTGCGCGATCGTCTCCAACTCGATTTCCCGCGGATCGCGCCCCTGCTTGCGAAACTCCACCTGGATCGCCCGCATCTCATCGAGCGACAGAAACAGATGCGCATCCCGCGAGAGTTTCTCGAGTGCCGCGTCATCGAGTTGCCGCACAGAAATCTCCCGCATCTGGACGGGCTGCGTCCTCCCTCGCGGAAACGACCTCGGATGATGGCGACCTTCCACTACAGCATGGACGACAGGATTTGCTGCGGTTCGCTCGATGGCGGCGCGCGCCACATCCACGCCAACTCCGCGAAAGTCGTAGCGCACTGCGGTCTGTACATCCACCACCTCTCCCACGAGCGCATGCGCCGCCATTCGAACGCTTGCTGCGGCTGGATCCATCACCCCGGGCAGCGGATGAACCTCGATCGTGACCCCGCCCTTCACGCCTTCCGTGCGATGCGCCGCAGGTCCGCGAGGCACGCCACCGAAGCGAGTCCAGCACCATTGCTGCGTGGTTGGGTGGCTCAGCAGTTGTTCTGCCAATCGGTCGCACGCGCCGTCTGTCAGCGGTCCACACACGAGATAGACCAACGCGCGCTCCATCTCCGCTCCGCTGCCAAGTTCCGCCGCGCGTGCGAGCGATGCGACACGCGGATCATCTGATCCTGGCGCAGGCCACACCTCAAAGCGCACCATATCTCCACCGCCCGCGTGCATCACCGAATACTAACGAACCGCGACCCTTAGAACATCAATTGCAGCTGCGCGCGGAGAACGAACTCGTCGCCGCCGGATGCGCGCCAACCCGTTTCCGGAGCCGCATAGGACGGGTACACGGGGTTGAACGCAACGCCGAAGTCCGTGGTGAACTTCAGGTCCTGCCCATCGATGTAGTAGTTGAAACCTGTGGTCAGCAAGGACATGTGACGCTGCTGAAAGAGATAGTTGCCAAGCAAGCTGTCGATGATGGGCGCGTTGCCCGACTGCGACGCCGTGGTGTGCATGTACTCGTAGCGACTGAACGCCTCCCACTTCGGCGCCAGGTATACCGATGGCTGCACCACAAAGCCGAGGGCGTTCACATTGCCGGCATTCGACGAAGTGGTTCCCGACACATTCTGCACGAAGTACGCGGCGTTCGAGGTCACATAGTTGTAGTAGACGCTTGCGAACAGCGACGCACCTCCAAACTGGAGAGTCGCATCGGCCGTGACACCGAGCCATGTGTTCGAGTGGGATATCTCTCCAGTTGCCCCAGGTGGAATGGGGCTGCCAGTCTCAGGCTTCGTGGACTGCGCATTCATCGCGATGCCGACGAGCCATCCCTGTTCCGTGCCTTCAGGACTCGTGAACTGATCGAACTGCGACCAGCTGCCCTCGCCCTTCCAGTCGAATCGGGTGGTGACGCCGAAGCTGACCGTCTGCGCGTCCCACGGCGAGTTCAGCGGCTGCGACCCTACCACCTGCGCGGGCGCAACAATGTTGTCGGTGCCGCCATCGTTCAATGAGATGCGCCAGCGCGCCTCGTTGCTGAGGTACTCGAGTTCGATGCCCTGCGTGTAGCCCATCCCGTAGTGCAGCGACACCAGCGATCGATCGACCGCCATCTGATACTGCTCGAGCACCAGGAACTCGCGGCCATACGGCGCACGGAACTGTCCCATGCGAAAGGACCACTCGTCGGTCAGGTTCAGTCGAACCCACGCATCGAGCAGTTGGAAGTTGCCGGAGTTGGATCCCGAAACAAGCGATGGCTGTGGCGAAGTCTGATTCGCGCCGTTGCCCACCATTTGAACCCCCACATCCTGGTTCTGCGATACGAGCGCCTTGACCATGTATTGAATGTCAGGCGACAGAATGTGGCCACTGCCCCAAAGCTCGACATTCTGCACATCGAATCCATATTGGTTCTGGACAGTGTCGAAGCGGACTGGATTGGTCAGTCGAGACGGCGCAACATAGGTGCTGCCAAGCGCACTCCATACGAATCGCGCCTGAATCAGACCGCCAACATTCAGCCGAAAGCGATTGTCAGCGCTGGCGATGAAGAACCCGTTGTCCCAGCCCGCCGTTGCGGAAGTGGACTGGAGCGAGGTGCGGGTTGCACTGTCGGCCAGGATGTCCTGAACGAGCGACCGAACCTCTGCGGCACGCTCCTCCGTCAACCACTGCTCACCCGTTTGTGCACGCAGTTCCGTGACCTGACTCTGCAGCTCGGCATTCCGTCGCTCGAGGGCTTCGAGCCGCCGAGCCATGTCATCCATCTGGCGGCTCGACTGGTCGACAGTTGAGGCGTCCTGACCGAAAGCAGTCGCCGTCACGAGAGGCAGCAAGATGGCTGTCCGTACTGACATCATCACGGGTATCGGCAAGACTATCCGAACGCTTCAGCCTTGGCAGAAGGAAGGAGGTGGGGTTGGGCCAAAAAGGCTCAGTCACGAAAAAGGGCCAGTCCTTTCGGACTGGCCCCTTGCGTCTCGATCATGTTGGCCGAGGGTCGCCTCGACCAACTTTCAAACCTTGAAACACTCGGTCTTGTGAACCGCCAACTCAGAACATGATCTGGAGCTGGGTGATGATGTTCATCTGGTTCGCAGACTGAGTGTTGGCATCGGCCTGATAGCCAGCGCCATTGAGATTCACCAACTGGTTGCCGACATCGGACAGCGAGATGCCGTACTGAGTCGACCACTTGATGTTGCTTCCCGCATACACATTCACGCCGACGGTGATGATGTTGTTGACATCAATCGCATCGCCGCCAGTCAGGCTGCCAACATTGTTGGCCCCACCAGCAACGTTGTACCACTCCCAGCGACCGAAGGCTTCCAAGCTATCGGTGAACCGATAGCCGCCCTGCACGACCATGCCGTACGAACTTTCGTTCGTGACAGGTGCGGCAAACGCGGAGCCGCCGGCAGCGTTATTGGCCGTCCCGTAGTTTGCGCCAACGAAAGCTACGTTGGCTGACATTCCACCAGACTTGAACGAAGCATCAGCCGTCCAGTTGATTGCACCAGTCGAGATCACATCAATGACACCAGCACCGGTAAACACTGATCCACCGTAAATCGGCGAGCTCACGACTGGCAGGTATCCGCCGCTGGCAGTACCCGCAGAACCTCCACGGTTGTTGTAGTACTGGATCGCGGCGCCGACCACCAGACCCGATTCATCGCTCTTGGACGACGACTCGGTGTCGAACTGAGACCAGCTGCCCATGACCTTGTACTCAAAGCGCCCAGACAGCGAGATGCTGTTGTTCGATCCAGTCGCCCAGTTTCCGTTCTGTGCGCGGGGGCCGTTGTTGTAGCTGCCCATTGCACGGAACATGTCCTGCGAGTAGCTGAGCATGATGCCCTGAGTGAAGCCACCCGAGAAGTAGTAATCAACCACGGAGCGCTCGGAGGTGAGCTGTGCACCATCGGCGCGCAGCGATTCCGCCATGAAGGGCGACTTGAACTGACCGATCTTCAAACCGACGCCGTTGCCGAGGTCCTTGTTGATCCAGGCTTCCTGGAGAACCATGGCGTCAGCCGTCGGGGTGTAAGGATCGATTGCGCTGTTGTAAGCCAACCGCACCGCGTAGGTGAAGCTTGGGTCAACCACATTGCCCGAGAAGCCGAAGGATGTCCGGCGGTTCTCGAACGCCCAAGTCGACACTCCGTCGCCAGTGCCAGAGGCAGTTGCCGCACCGGTGACGGAGCCCGCTGGCACCGTTCCGATGTTCTTGCCCTGCTGATAATTCCATGTGAAGCGGGCCTGCGCGAGCACGCTGACGTTCAACTTGTAGTTGCCATCGGCGCTGCTGATGAAGAACCCGTTGTTGTAGCCAGCCGTTGCGCCCGTGCCCTGGAGGCTGCTGCGGGTCTCGGAGTCCGCGAGGACATCCTTCACGAGTGACTTGATTTCGGCGGCGCGCTCTTCGGTGAGCCACTTGTCGCCGTTCTGTGCCTTGAGCTGAGCGACCTCAGCCTTGAGCTGAGCGATTTCGCTCAGCGCGTCAGTGCCCTGCGCCGAGGCTGCGCCGGTGAAGGCGAGACCCGAGGCGAGGATTCCAACAAACTTGGTAAGAGTCATGATTCCTTGTGCTCCTTATTTGGATTCACCGTTCTTGATACGAGACGCGATTGGTGAAGCCTGTGTGTGACACCCGAGGTCGGAAGCCCCCGCCACAGTGACGGGGACCGATTCGGGTTTTCAGGTATCGACCGTTTGGGGACGAAATCTGAAGGCGGGACTATAGATGCGCACGTGCAGTCTGTCCACCTGTCAAGCAGGACCACGAAAGTTTGCCCATTTTTCTGCGCGAAAACGGGTTCTCAAAATAAAAAACGAGTTATAGGTCGCAAAAAATCCTGGCTGAGGCCTCGGCAGAAGGTGAAAGGTAGCCCTCGCCACCCGGCCTCCAGGCGCCGCCTCAAGGCGCCCGAAACTCGGTTGCCACCAGAGCACAGATGCCAAGAAGAGCTCGCTCGGGATCAGGGGCCCCGCCCGACTTCATCGTCCAGTCCGCCCGGATTGCCTCGTGCAGCAGCGCAGCCGAACGCACCACCCCGAGGCGCCGTGCGGCACGCAGCACGGGGGCAGTCGATTCTCCCCAGAGCTTGATTTCCCGCGCAATCTGCCCATCCGCATGCCCATCGGCAGCCAGCACGGCACCCGCGTGCACCTTGCGGACAAGATCAATGACGGCCCACGACAGCATGACCTCCGGTGCCTTCGAAACACGAATCAGATCGCACACTTTCTGCGACACGGCGCCGAGATCGCCGCCGAGCAGCGCCCCCTGCACCTCCCATGCCTGCTCTTCGCGGCTTGCGCCAACCATTTCTTTCACAAGCGGACGCCCTACGGTGTCCGACTTCGCCGCCAGAGCGGCAACTGCCAGCTTTCCAAGTTCCGAGTCGAGGCGCGCCAGATCGCTACCGACCCGCTCGACCAATAACTCGGCGCCGTCACTGTCAATCTGCATGCCATGCTGCTTCGGACTGCGACCCATGCACCACCGAATGGCATCGGCATCGCCAGGGGGTTCGCACTTCAGCACGAGCCCGACCTGCCCCACCAACTTGTCGAAGTTTCCGGGGCGCCAGGCATGGGCGCGGAGCAACAGGGTCGCCTCGCGCATCGGATCCGCCGCATATCGCTCCATCGCGCGGCGCCTTTCCTCGGCTGCGAAGAAGGCATCGGCGTTGTCGACAATCACCAGCTTGTGGGTCGCCATCAGTCCGTAGGAGCGAAGTTCGTCCAGCACGGCGGCCAGTGGCGTCGTTGTGCCGTCGAACTGAAACTCTTCGACCCTCCCGTGAGCCCGCTCGAGCGCCGTGCGCAAACGCTGAGACCACTCCACACGCAGGAATGAGTCCTTGCCGTGCAGCACGACGATTCGGTGGGATGCATCGGGGCCGCGCAGCGCCATCGCCCCCGAGCGTACCCGCGCAATTGCCCTATCCTTGCGCCCCTTATGCAGATCACCTCCGATCCGTACGGTCTTGGCGCGCTCGGCGAACTTCCCGCAAGCCACGCCCATCTCGCTGCCGCAGGCGTTCCACCGATGCCTCGCATCGCCACGAACTACCAGCGAACGCGCGAGATGACGATCGACGAACTGCTGCTGGAGAACCGCGTCGTGTTCCTCGTCGGCGAGATCAATCACGCGTCCGCTGCGCGCGTGATGATGCAGATGCTGTATCTCGAGAACCAGAAGCGAGGACAGGACATCAACTTCTACATCAACAGTCCGGGTGGCGCGGTGGATGACACGCTCGCCATCTACGACACGATGCAGTTCATCAGCAGCGAAGTGGCGACGACTTGCATCGGGCGCGCGTACTCGGGCGGTGCCGTGTTGTTGTGCGCGGGGCATGCGGGCAAGCGCACGATCCTGCCGCACGCCAAGGTGATGATTCATCAGCCGTACGGCGGCGTCACCGGGCAGACCACCGACATCCAGATTCAGGCGGACCAGATCATCAAGGCGAAGCGTCTGCTGAATGAGATCATCGCGCGCCACTGCAAGCAGCCCGTGGAGCAAGTGGCGAAGGACGGCGAACGCGACAAGTACTTCGACGCGCAAGAGGCGAAGTCGTACGGATTGGTCGACGAAGTCGCGTCGTTCCCGGACAAGACCGCGAAGAAGTGAACGCGCGCGCCAACGGAGTGACGCCATGCTGTTGATGGAAGACGATCCGCTTCTGGTCCCTTATGTCCTGCATGGCGCAGGTCGGGTGGAGCGTGAACTGGACATCGTGTCACGCCTGTTGGTGGACCGCGTGGTTTTGTGCTCCGGCGAGGTCGAGCAGGACATGGCCAACGCGATCGTCGCGCAGCTGCTGTTCTTGGCGAACGACCGCCCGGGTGCCCCGATCCATATGTACATCAATGGGCAGGGCGGCAGCGTGAGCGACGGGCTTGCGATCATCGACACCATGCAAGCGGTGGGGTGCCCCGTGGCGACCTACATCGTCGGCTCTGCGCCGAGCATGATGAGCGTGATCGCGTGCTGCGGCAGCAAGGGTCAACGCTTCGCACTTCCGCACGGGTGGAACCTGATGCATCAAGGGCGCTACCACGGAGCGATCGAGGGTCAAGCGACCGACCTCGAGATTGAGGCGCGCCGCATGCTGCGCCTCGAGGAGCAGTGCAATCGTCTGTATTCAGCGGCGACCGGAAAGAGCGTCGAACAGATCGCACGAGACTGCGACCGCGACCTTTGGCTCGATGCGAGCGAGATGCTCGCCTACGGACTGGTCGACCGCATCATCGACAGCCTCCCGACTTCCCCCACACCAAGGACCGAAACATGAGCATCATTCCCATCGTCATTGAAAAGACCGGTCGCGGCGAGCGCGCATACGACATCTATTCCCGCCTCTTGAACGACCGCATCGTGTTCGTCGGCGGACAAGTGAGCGATGCCATGGCGAACCTCATCGTCGCGCAGTTGCTGTTCCTTGCCAACGACAACCCCAAGGCGGAGATCTCGCTGTATGTGAACAGCCCCGGCGGCAGTGTGACCGCGGGTCTCGGCATCGTGGACACGATGCGGTTTGTGCCCTGCCCCGTGGCGACCTACATCGTCGGCCAGGCCGCAAGCATGGGAAGTGTGATCGCATGCTGCGGCACCAAGGGTCGGCGCTTTGCGCTGCCCAACGCGGAAAACCTGATGCATCAACCACTGCTCGGCGGCGTTCTTGAGGGACAGGCAACCGATCTCGAGATCGAGGCACGGCACATCCTCCGCCTGCGCGAGCAGATCTATCGCATCTATGCATCGCAGACTGGGCAGACCAAGGAACGCATCGCCGATGACTGCGAGCGAAACAAGTGGCTGAGTGCCCCTGAGATGCTCGAGTACGGACTCGTCGACAGCGTGCTCGACAAGTTGCAGGTCAAGGGCTGACGCGAGTTCGTCAGCCCACGCACCTGCGGCGTCGCGAGACACCCATCATGAGAAGTGCGCCGATGCCCGCGGCGGGCGCGGGGATCGGCTGCGGCGGCGCGTTTGAACCGAACACCCATGCATCCGCGTCACCAGATGCAAGCACGCGCGCCTGTGCGCCAACCATCGACGCCTCCCACTCGGAGCCGTTGTCGATCCAGAACTGCCAGTAGTTGGGGATGGGCCACAGGTCGCCCGTGCCGAAGTCACGGTCCCCGTCAATGGTGATGCCCGTGAGAAAGACGCCGAATGAGTAGGTCTGATACTCGAGCGCAAATGAATCGAGTTCGGCATCGATCGTGAGCAGCGCGTCCCAACTGGTGAAGGAGTCCGACCCGAACCGCACAAGGAAGAGATACGAGTCGCCATCGTCCTGATCGATCTGGACGGTGGACTGACGGGCTCCAGCACCGACTTCGATTGTCGATACAACGCCCGCCGAAGCGGGGAGTGAAGCGAGTGCGGCGAATGCGATGGACAGCGCAGGCGAACGAGCGCCACGGCGAAGTGAAATGGACAGCATGAAAACGGATCTTTCTTTGCATGCGGACCCTGTTCAGCGCAGGATCCAAGGGACGGGCATGACCACGCACCTGCTTGATCGACCCGACTTGCGGCTGGATTCGTGAATCCAACTGCTCACGGTGACGCGATCGCTGCGGACTTGCACCGCATTCCTTCAAGCAGGAGCGTGCTGCGACAACAGTCGCAGCGGCGAGGACGGTAACGACTGGCGGCGCGACGGTCAATCCGGTGGCTCGCGTCGCGAGAATCGCGCTCTCCGTCGATGAATTGGGTTTACGATGCACCGCATGAGCGAACAGCATCAAGCGGCGGTCGAACAGCACGCGGCGCGCTTTCAACAGGATTTCCAGCGCGTTCGGCGTGAGGTTCAAAAGGCCGTCGTCGGTCACCACGCGGTGGTGGATGGCGTGTTGATTGCGCTCTTCGCCAACGGGCATGCCCTGCTGGAAGGCGTTCCTGGGCTTGGCAAGACGCTCTTGGTGCGTTCACTTTCGCAAGCGCTGTCGTTGGACTTCAGCCGCATCCAGTTCACGCCCGACCTGATGCCCGCCGATGTCACGGGCACGACGATCGTCGTGGAGCGCGACGGCGGCCGCGACTTCCAGTTCCGAAAGGGGCCTGTGTTCACGCAGATCCTCTTGGCGGACGAAATCAATCGTGCAACACCGAAGACACAGTCGTCGCTGCTCGAGGCGATGCAGGAGCGAAGCGTGACGGTCGGTGGCGTGACACACGTCCTCGACAAGCCGTTCCTGGTGATGGCGACGCAGAACCCCATTGAGCAGGAAGGAACCTATCCACTTCCCGAGGCGCAGCTCGACCGATTCTTCTTCAAGTTGGAGGTGGGTTACAGCTCTCGCGAGGAACTCGGGGAGATTCTCAACCGCACCACGGCGGGCGAAGGTGCGACGATCGAGCGGGTTCTGGATGCGAAGTCGATCCTGTCCCACCAGAAACTCGTGCGACATGTGATGATCGCCCCGCATGTGCAGGACTATGCGGTGCGGCTCGTGTTGGCGACCCATCCGCAGGGACCGTTTGCCACGCCGATGACCAACAAGTACCTGCGCTTCGGCGCGAGTCCGCGTGCCGCGCAGACTTTGGTGTTGGGCGCGAAGGTCATCGCACTCCTTGGCGGCCGCGCGCAGGTCACGACCGATGACATCCGCAAGTGCGCGCTGCCCGCGCTGCGGCACCGTGTGCTGATCAACTTCGAGGGGGAGGCCGAGGGCATTCACCCAGATTCGATCATCTCGAACGCACTCGAGACGCTGCCCGCGGACGCGCGGGTGCCCGCCTGACGCCGCTGCGGGCGGCTCGACCCTTTCTTTTTGGGCCGGAGCCCTGCCGCTGCCATTTTCTGCTCGCCGGATCGTTCAAACACTGCCAATCTGATGGCTGCCATTTGCCTGCGTGAGCGGGTATCGGACATTGTCTGGGAAGGAGGATCGATGAAGGAAACCGACAGCAGTGCATGGCACACGACATGGCAAGGCGGGCCGACGATCCGCGCAACTGGATGGGCTGCGCGCCTGCCAAGCGAGGGGTCGACTCCCAACGCCGATGACGGAATCTGTGCCGATCTTGATTCGTCCGCCACCGCTGCGGAGCGATTCGGTTGGAACGCGCAAACGCCCAGCGGCAGCAGGACGATCGCAGCTGATGTGCTCGACACGGTTCGCGCGCTCATGGCGCGTGCCGACGAGGCTGGCGCGCGAATCCGCGTGGAGATCGATCCGCGAGCCTGCGAGCACGCGGCTGGTCCCGTAGGAATCATCGTTTTTGGCGTTCTGCGGCGGGCGATCGAAGCCTGCGCGTGGGCCACCACGCACGGCACAGCGAGAAAACTTGACGCCGATCGCTGCAATATCACCTTGGTGGTGCGGGTGGACGGCAGCCTGCTGCGCATTCACTCGCTCGACGAGTCTGGTTGCCGCCACGTACCAGCGGCCGACGCCGCGTTCGGGCTCGCTGCGGCGACCGTGCAGTCGCTCGGCGGTACGATTTTCGTCGGCTCTGTGCCCTTCGGCGAAGAGACGATTGTCTCTGCCGAAGTACCACTTGCCCGCGCGGCAACTTCCTCGGGAAACGCTGCGTGAATGAGAACGATGGAACGCGCGCGTTCGTAGATGAAAGCATGCACATGAAGCACTTGAGACGATCGTGGATTTCCGCTCGCACCGCGCCACTGCTGTCGGTGGCTGTTGCAGCATCGCTCGCGTGCACTGCGGTGATGTCCGCCTCGGCACAGAATGCTCGCGCCGGGAAGGCTGAGGCGCCGCGTGGCAAATCGCCCGCGCGAGATGGTGGGCGGCTCGGCGGCGGCGGGAACGACCGCGTCGTGGGTTTGGGCGCGGACTGGCAGGTGATCCCGCAGGCGATCACAGCCGACCCGCAGGTGCTCGGCGACGCATTCGGCAGCGCGTGTGCGATGAATGAAGATGGAACGATTCTTGTGGTGGGTGCGTCCGACGAGACAGTGAACTCTGTGGCCGCAGCGGGTGCGGTGCACATCTTCGAGTATGACGACGCATCAGCTGCGTTCGTTCACGTGCAGAAGATTCCTGCGCCACCGCCCCAGAACAATGCAGGCGCGATTGTCGCAACCCCAACCATCGCGCTCTTTGGATGGTCGGTTGCCATCAGCGGCGAAACGATTGTGGTGGGCGCACCGATTGCATCCGTGACAGGCGCACCGGTGTTTGCGGGGCGTGCCTTCGTCTTCCAGCGCAGTGTGGAGGACAACCTGTGGGGGACCACCGCAACATTCGAGGATGAAGAGGGCGGCGGAACCGTCGAGTATCGAGTTGCCAACCGCGTCCTTCGCGCCGCCGATCAAGAACAGATCGGTTACTTCGGAGGATCGGTCGCCGTTGGCGTCGAGCCTGGGCTGCGCAGCGATACACGCATTGCGGTTGGATCGCCCTATCAGGGCGCTGCAAATCAAGGGGCGGTGTATGTGTTCGAGGGGACTGACAGCACCTTCACCCAGGTCCGCAAGCTGACGCTCGAGGATGCAGTTTCACAGGATCAGTTCGGATCGCAACTCGCCATCGATGGGGATGTCCTGGTCGTTGGCGCGCAGAATGCCGACAGCGATGATGAGGTCAACACAGGTGCGGCGTTCGTGTATCGCCGCAGCAAGGGTGATGCAGGCACATGGGGAACGGAGCCGGAAGCAACGCTCGCCTACGCGGATGCCGCTTCGAACGATGCCTTTGGCGCGTCTGTGTCCGTGCAGGGCGACTCGATCGCCATCGGGGCGCCGGGCTTCGATGAGGACATCGATGGCGATGCATCGAATGGAGAGGGCGCTGTGTTCCTGTTTCGTCGCGAGGCGGGAAGCTGGGTTCAAGATGGCGCTGTCTTTGCGCGCGAAGCGAATGCGAACAATGCGTTTGGCTATTCCGCGCGCCTTGCGCTGAATGGAGACATGCTCGTCGTGGGCTGCCCCGGCTACGAGACCGCAGCGCCCGATGGCGTGAATGCGGGCGTTGGCTTTGTGTTCAACCGAGGTGGCGGCGGCGATTGGACGATCGATTCCTCCGACCTTTGGACGCCGAGTGCGCGAAAGGCACAGGGCATTGGCGAAGTGCTGGCCGTCAGCGCGAACGGTTCACGCGCGGTGCTCGGAAGCCGACACAATGTCAATGCGCTTGGAGTGCCGGTCGTGACCTCGCTCTTTGGCTGGACCTTTGGGGAGAACGCCATCGCCGGTGTTGATGTTGTCGCCGCCGTGCGAGCGACCACCCCCGAAGCGCCTGGTGCCTCGGGGTATGCGGACGGCATTGCAACCACTGGATCTGGCACGGGAGGATCTGCGCCATCCACGGGTGGGATTGGTTCGGGCACAGTGGTTCCAGCGACCCCGACAGTGGAGTCGTGGGGCGTTGCGCGTGCATCGGTGATCGCGATCCATCGGGCACAGCAGCGGATTGCGATCATGTTGACCGACGGAAACGGTGCACTGGAAACTGAAAGCGAGTCGATCGCCTATCTGGGTTTCTACGATCCCACTTGGATTCCGCTTGGTGTTGGCGATGTCAATGGCGACCGTTCGTCGGATGTTGTGTTCCTGGTGCCTGCCACGCGGAAGGTGAAGGCGTGGCTGCGCGTGGGCAAGCGCATCACGGAAACCATCACCGTCGGCACGATCAGCGTGGGCGACACCTATGTAGGCATGGGAGACTGGACGAACAGCGGTGCGGATGCTCCTGCGTTCCTGGCAGCGGATGGCGAGACGATCAAGTTCTGGGTTGTGCAGGGTGGCGCCGTTACGAACAAGGTGGAGGGCGATCTTGGTGCGGGAGATTGGCGATTCAGGGTTGTGGATGTGAACGACGACGGTCGGCGCGAGGTGATCGCTGTGGATCCTGACGAGAACGTTGTGCTGTCTGCATCGGTCAACTCCAGCAACACGGTCGTGGTGACGGAGTCGACGGGTCCGTCGAAGGGGTTCATCCTCGCCGATGCGGAGGATTATGACGCGGATGGAACCATCGACTTCCTTTGGTCAGACCCCTCTTCCAAGAAGCTGACATTCCAGTTCCGAAACACCAACGGTTCGGTCCGCTTCGAGCAGCCGTGGGATTCGAACATCAATGACTGGACGATCAATCCTGGTGCCAACTTCGTTGTCGCTGGCGGGCGCGGCGTGATGTTCTCCAAGGGCAATGAGATTCTCGTCGTGACCGTTCGCTTCGAAGCGATCACCGATCCCCCTGCCGGTCGCGGATACATCCGCTGCCCGTACTCGCGCATTCTTCAGGGGATTGAGAGTGGCTTCGAGATCCTCGGACCAGCTCGCGAGCCGGCGTCTTGATGTGCGACTGCCGCGCTGGCTGCGCTGGCGGCACCTACGATGCCCTGAGTGAGCAGTGATCCGCTCGTACTGATGGTGGTCATGCTGGCGCTGGGCACGGCCTGCGCGTCTGCCGCGGTCGGAGTCGTGCGGCGCGTTGCGAAAACTCGGGGATGGAACGCACCCGTTCGGCCCGATCGTTGGCATTCCGCGCCGACAGCCCTCTTTGGCGGTGTGGGGATCTGCATCGGTTTCCTTGCGTCACTTGCGCTCGCGCGTGGGGTCAGCGGTGACTTCCGGGATGCAACGAGTTTGCATGCGAACGCGCTGCTTGCACTTGTTCTGAGTACGGTCGCTGCTGCCCTGGTGGGATTGATCGATGACATGCTGCACCTCGCGCCTCGCTGGAAGTTGGCGCTGCAGGGAGTTGCGGCGAGTGCCTTCCTCTGGTCGATCGGCGGTGCGCACATCACGGGAATCGACATCATCGATACGGCGGTTGCATTCCTCTGGATTCTGACGGTGATGAACGCGGTCAACATGATCGACAACATGGATGGTGTTGCCGCGACCGTCGCGCTGATCGGACTCGGCGGGATTTCCCTTGGTCTACCGAGTGGAACGCTTGGCGCGGCGCTCGGCGGCGTGGCATTGCTCGCTTCGGGTGCATCGCTTGGGTTCCTCTTCCACAATGCGCCGCCTGCACGGATTTTCATGGGCGACTGCGGCTCGCTGATGCTGGGCTTCCTCCTTGCCGCCCTGCCGCTGCTTGCATTCGACAGTCGCATGGGAACGCCCTCCTGCTGTTCGGCAAGCGCGTGGAGCTCAGCGGCTCTCGCGCTGGGCTGCTGTGCCGTGCCGCTTGCCGACATGATCTTCGTGTCGCTGTCGAGGCTTGCGCGCGGCGTCAGCCCGCTGCAAGGTGGACGCGATCACTCCACGCATCTGCTTGCTGCACGACTCGGCGGACGATCGTCCGCCGTGTTCATCCTGGCTGGCACGCTTGCGTTCGCTTTCGCGGCCGCTGGAGTGATGGGATCGGATCCGACTTTGGATCGTGCAGCGGGCACGACCGTCTTGATCGGCATTGCTGCGCTCGTGGGCGTCGCCTGGCGTTGGCTGCGCCGCGCGTCGGAAAGGCCTGCTTCGATGCCGCAGGTTCATCCGCTGTGGCCGCTCGCACGGCTGCTGTTCGATGTGGCGTTGATGTCTGGTGCGCTGCAGCTGGGCTATCTGCTGCGCTGGGACTTCACGATCCCGCCCGAACTTCGCGGGTCGATTGGATGGAGCCTGCCGCTCGTTGTTGCATCGTGCGTGGCCGCCAATGCGCTGCGCGGCGAGTACTGGTCTGCATGGCGCGTCGGCGGACTCCATTCCCTGCGACACGCAGCGATCTCCGCTCTCTTGGGCGGCGCTGGCGCGATGATCGCGGTGGCGGCAGCCTGGACACCGGATCGCCTGTACTCGCGCTGGTCGATGGCGATCTTTGCCGCCGCGTACATCGGGGCAACGGTGCTCGTGCGCGCAGGCGTGCTGGCATTGGCGGGCGTACGACGCTGACCGCGATTCGCTGCGGATAGTCTTGCCAAGCACCATGCCTCTGCGGACACTCGTGACTGGTGGGGCGGGCTTCATCGGAAGTCATCTCTGCGAAGCGCTCGTTGCAGCGGGCGATGAGGTTGTCGCGCTCGACAATCTTTCCACGGGCAGCCGCGAGAATGTTGCGTTGCTGACGGAGCGTTCGGGCAAGCGCTTTCGGCTTGTGCAGGGGGACATCCTCGACGCAGCCGCGGTGGACCGCGCGGTCGCCGATGCGGACCGCGTCTTTCATTTGGCCGCCGCCGTCGGTGTTCGGCTTGTCATGGAGCGCCCGGTATCGACGATCATCACGAACACGCGCGGGACGGAGCATGTCCTTGATGCGTGCACTCGTCACGGACGGCGCGTCCTGCTTGCCAGCAGTTCCGAGGTCTATGGCAAGATGGGTTCAATGCAGGATGCGCCGCTCGGCGAGAGCGATGATTGGCGGCTTGGCGCGACAACGATCCGCCGTTGGTCCTACGCGTGCACGAAGGCGCTCGATGAGTTTCTGGCGTTCGCACACGCCAAGGAGTCAGGGCTTTGTGTCGTTGTTGTGCGGCTCTTCAACACCGTCGGACCGCGGCAATCACCCCACTATGGCATGGTGATTCCAGCGTTCATCGATGCCGCCCGATCGGGCCGCGAACTGATCGTGCACGGCGATGGAACGCAGACGCGCTGCTTCAACTCCGTGCACGATGCCGTCGATGCGCTTGTGCGGCTGATGAACTGCGCCGAGGCAACGGGCGAGGTCGTGAATGTGGGGAGCGACCGCGCCGTTTCCATCGGCGACCTCGCGGCGTTGGTGATCCGCGCGTGCAGGAGCAGCTCGACCATTCAGCTGCAGCCGTACTCCGAGGTGTATGGCGGCGGCTTCGAGGACATGGCGCGGCGCACTCCATCGCTGGCAAAGTTGCGTGGCCTGATCGGCACTGTGCGCGTGCGACCGATCGAGGAGATCATCGCCGAGATGATCACTTCGGCGGGCGGTTCGATGACCACTCGATGAGCGGCGGGGACGCGGTCGATGGATGCAGCGGCATCGCGCTGAGCGCCATCATGATCACACCCGCGGTGAGGAACACGCCCCGCGTGTTGTAGGAGTCGAATGCTGCGGCTGAGAGCCAGATGATCGCTCCGCCGAAGGCTGCGATTCGCAGCGGATCACGGCGGACATACTGCAGCGAACGCCAGGCGAAGAGTGCGATCCACCAGACAAACAGCGCAAGCCCAACGACTCCCGTCTCGAGCAGCAGCATGAAGTAGGTGCTGTGGCAGGTGTCGAAGGTGTGGATGTCGACTCCGTTTGCGGTGACACCCTTCAGACAATCCTTCGTTGCCAACTGATAACTGCCAAGACCGCTGCCGACAGTTGGATGTGCAGTCCATGCTTCCGTCGCCAAACGCCACATGCCGTAGCGCACCTCCATCGAAGCCACGGATGATCCTTGCACTGTGGCCGTTGCTTCGGCGACAGCTTTCTTCATTCTGGCTTCCATGGTTCGCCCTGCAAACGAGTAGACCGTTGCGATCAGGATCACAGCCACGACCGCACGAATCGCTGCGTTGCGGATCCACTCGCGGCTGACGGCCGCGAGCACGGCGTTCGCGATCACGATCTCCACGATGATCGCTACCAGTGCGGCACGCTGGCTTGCCCAGAAGAAGCCGAAGGTGCTGAGGATCGCCATCGGCACCGAGAGGAGCATGATTCGCCAACTGCCCGCCACTGAGATGAATAGCCATGCACTGAGTGCCATGGCGTTCCACATGCCTGCCATCGTGGGATGTCGGAGCCCTTGCGTCAGTGGTCCCTTTCGTCCAGGTACGCCGAAGACGACGCCCGCGAACTGGATCCCCTGGATCACCGCCGTCGCGAGGAGGAATCCTCCCAGCAGCCACTTCCAGTGACGATAGAGCGGCCACAACAGCGGAAGCCACGCGAAGTACTTCAGGTTCCAGAGGCGATCCACACCCTTGAGGCGGTCGGGGGACCAGAGGATCGTGAGCGCGCTCCAGAGCAGCCACACAACCAGCACCTTGATCCAGCCCTGTCGCCACATGCGCTGCCATGTTGGCCACAACACTGGTGCACGGAGAATCCCGACAGCGCAGAGCGTCGTGAAGCCGATGCTGGCAGGTGCGGTGCCGAGCGTTTCCATCACCATGGCAAAGATCGCCACGATCAGATGCGCCGGTTCACCCACGAGATCCCGAGTGGCCAAGTTGGCATCACGCCAGTCGTGTTCGCGCTCCCATGCGTGAACGGCTCTGTCGCCGCTCCATCCGCCCGTTCCGCCGAAGGGATGCATACGACGCTGCCGTGGACGGCTAGACCGCGACGGCGGTCTTTGCATGCGTGCGGACGAAATGCACGACTTGCGCCGCGACATGCGCACGCTGCGCTTCGGTGAGTTCGGGGAAGATCGGCAGCGCGATGGTTTCGACCGCGGCCGCCTCGCTGTGAGGCAGTTGTCCTTCTCGGCCTCCGAGATGCTCGAAGCACTCTTGCAAGTGCAGGGGGACGGGGTAGTAGATCTCCGTTCCGATCTTTTGCTCACTCAAGTGGCCGCGCAAGTCGTCGCGCATCCCCCGCGGAACGCGAATCACATACTGGTTGAAGATGTGCCGCGCCGGGGCGGGCAACTGGAAGGGAAATCGCAGCGGCAGTTCGCTCCCCTGCCCGAGCGGTGTCCGCGAATCCATCGCACCTGCCGTGGTGAATGCGTGGTCGTAGAAGGCTGCGTTCCTGCGGCGTCCCTCATGCCACGACTCGAGATGGCGCAGTTTGACTCGAAGCACGGCGGCCTGCATCGCATCGAGGCGACCGTTCATGCCCACATGCTTGTGCATGTACTTCACGCGCGATCCGTGCACACGAAGCATGCGCAGCATGTCGGCAAGGTTCGGGCAGTTGGTCGTGCACATCCCACCATCGCCGAATCCGCCGAGGTTCTTGGACGGGAAGAAACTCCATGTGGCCACCGCTCCGCGCGTTCCAACCATGGCACCCTGCGCGTCCTTGCAGCCGATGGCCTGCGCGGAATCCTCGATCACCGCTGCGCCAAGCCGTGAACCGAGCGCATGAAAGGCCTCCATGTCCGCTGCCTGTCCGTACAGGTGCACGGGAATGATCGCGCGCAGCCGACGACACTGCTGCGCGACTTCCGCGGCGTGACGCGGCGACAGGTTGTAGGTGACGGGATCGATGTCCGCCCAGACCGGCTTCAGCCCCGCGCGCGCAACAGCTCCACCCGTGGCGAAGAATGTGTAGGACGGGCACACCACTTCCTCGCCCGGCTTCGCGCCGACGGCTTGCAGCGCGAGCACGATCGCATCGGATCCATTGGAGCAGCCGATCGCATGTCGAACGCCGCAGTACGCAGCGATCTCCTGCTCGAACGCCTCCACTTCCGGCCCGAGCACGAACACCTGCGAGGTGACGACGCGGGCGATGACCTCGTCAATCTCCGCCTTGATCGCTTGGTACTGGGGCTTGAGGTCGAGCAGTGGAACGGAAATGGCGCTGGACATCCGGAGTTCCTTTCTTTTGCAGGAGGATAGCAGCGCAGCCCGTAGACTCCGACGCCCGCCATGGCAGCCGTCTGCTTCTACTTTCAGGTGCACCAGCCGTTTCGGCTGCGCAAGTACTCGGTCTTCGATGCGGATCCGTTTTACTTCGACAACGAGGCGAACGCTGCGATCATGCGGAAGGTGGCGGACAAGTGCTACCGGCCCGCCACCACGCAGATCCTCGATCTGGTTCGCCGTCATGAAGGGCGTTTCCGCGTGTCTTATTCGTTCTCGGGAACCGCGCTCGAGCAGTTCGAACTCTGGGCGCCCGATGTGCTCGACCTCGTGCGAGAACTGCACGCAACGGGCGCCTGCGAACTGATCGGCGAGACCAGCCATCACTCGCTCTCGTTCCTCTTTTCCAAGGAAGAGTTCAACGAACAGATCGCTGCTCAGGAGGCCACGCTGCAGCGGCTCTTTGGTGTGAAGCCCGTCACATTCCGCAACACGGAGCTCATTTACACCAACGAACTTGCCGGACACATTTCATGGCTCGGTCGGCACAAGGCGATCCTGTGCGAGGGAGTCGATCGGCTGCTTGGTGCGCGCTCGCCGAACTTCGTTTATGCGCCGCCCATGCGTTCCGTGCCGCCTGGCTGCGCGCCCGTGAAGGTGCTGCTGAAGAACTACCGCCTGTCGGATGACATTGCATTCCGCTTCTCCGATCGAAACTGGGCGGATTGGCCGCTGTCCGCGGAGAAGTTCGCGCGTTGGGTCAACCAGATCAACGGCAACGGGTTCCTGTGCAACCTGTTCATGGACTACGAAACGCTCGGCGAGCATCAGTGGGCTGAGACCGGCATCTTCCAGTTCCTCGACGCGCTGCCCGAGAAGATCTTCGATGTGAACCCCGGCCACAATTCATTCCTCACTCCGTCGCAGGTTGCCGATCTGCATCAGGCCGTCGGCGAGTACGACGCGGAGCGTCCCATCTCCTGGGCGGACACCGAGCGTGACTTGAGCGCGTGGCTTGGCAATCCGCTGCAGGACAATGCCGCAGCGGAGCTCTACCGACTCGAGGAGGCGGTCAAGCGCCGACACGCGGCGGGCGATCCCTTCATCCTGGAGGATTGGCGGAAGCTGACCACAAGCGATCATCTGTACTACATGTGCACGAAGTACTGGGCCGATGGCGATGTCCACAAGTACTTCAGCCCTTACGAGAGTCCCTACGACGCGTACATCAACTTCATGAATGTGCTCGACAGTGTGCGGACACGGGTCACCAACTGATCCGTCGGCGCGCGGCGACTGCTTGCGCCGCCAAGACGAACCATCACTCGGCGGATCTTGATCGTCGCTGGTGGTCGAGTGCGGCCATGTGAGTGCAGTACGAGCCCACGATGAACAGACCGATGGCGATGATGCCGCGCCTTCCATCGAGGACACCGCCGCGAACGATCCCCTGCTTGACCGCGATGGCGAGCGCACTGCCGACGAACGATAGGAGCGGAAATGAAGTCGCTCGGCGGAAGGGCGCAGCGAGCCGCGCGTAACGAACGCCGCGTTCGATCGCATCGGTCGCATCGGCCCACGACTCATGGCGACAGATGCCATCGGCGCGGATGACGGGTCCATCCGCCTCGACCGACTCATGCACAGGACGATCAAGAATGCGCAGCGCACCCTGACGCCCGCAGCGGACAACCCAGTCCGGGAACGCAACACGCCGCAACCATCCGCCCTGGAACCAGAGCCGCCGATTGATCGCGATCGCCCTCGTATCGCTGCGCGCCGTGCGGATCGCTTCGATCAGTCCAGTCTGCAGAGCAGGTTCGAGGCTCTCATCACTGTCGAGAAGCAACACCCACTGATGCTTGGCCGCGAGCGAGAGCGCAAAGGTCTTCTGCCGCGCGAATCCCTCCCACGCATGACGCACCACATGCGCGCCAAGCCGCTGGCATGTCTCGATCGTTCCATCCGTACTGCCGCTATCCACCACGATCACAGCGGTCGCGATCGGGCGCACGCTCGCGATGCACCGCTCGATCGTTCGCATGCTGTTGCATGCAGTGACCACCACCGCTAAATCGATTCCCGCGGCTCCTGATCGCGAATCAGTCACTCCTCGAATGTAGTGCATCGGCGGTGGGTGCCTTCCCGCGATCAGCCATCGCGGCGCGCAAGCGGCGCGCAATCGGCACCGCACACAGGAGCCCGATGGGCACTGCCACGGCGATGTCCACTGCGCGGTTCAACAACTCTGCCGCGAGACCAACATCCGTGCTCCACAGGGCCATGCGTTCGCCAGCGAGCCCCATCGCCCACTCACGGATGCCCAGACCATTCCCGATGAATGGGATGAGATTCGCCACGCCCCCAATGCACACGGCGCGCGCACAGTCGACCGGCGACAGAGCGACGCCGAGAAGTGCAAACACCGCCCAGTAGCGCGCCCCCCACGCAAGCAGATCGACCTGTCGCCATGCGAGCGCGTTGAGGAGGCGCTGCGCCGTCGTCGGATTGGTCGTGCGCCTTGCACACCAACCGAGCGATGGCAGCGCGGCGATGGTCCAACCGAGCATGGGCATTCCGCTCCACTGCGCGAGCGCGACGGCTCCTGCGAGCCACCCGATCGAGAACGCGCACACGACCCCAGCTTCCACGACGGAAATGGCTGATCGTGAGAGAGGGATTCCATTCACCACATCCTGATGCGCGATGCGCCCCACGAGACCCGGCCGAAGCGGCAGGTAGTTGAGGACGCTTGATGTGGCGATGAGCTGAACCATCTCGAACCGTCCGATGCGACCGAAGGGTGCGAGCAGCGCATGAAAGATGCCGCCACACGAGACAATGTTGACGAACAACGCCACGATGCACACGAGCACCCGAGTCGGATCGGGATGGACCACGGCGGTGCGGACCTGTTCGACCGTTGGTGCACTGCGCAGAATCGCGACGACGGCAGTCACGAGGAGCGCAAGTGCCATGACGAATGCGACGACCCGCACGATGCGGCGCCGCGGCGGCGTCATGGCGTGGGTGCCTGTCCGCCGCTCGGAGCAGACTGTGTCGTGCCGCCGTCCGCTTCATCGCGTGGAGCACCAAGGTCCTCGAGGCGCAACTTCTTCATGTCTTTCAATCGGTCGGTCGCACCCGTGCGCGCACTCGAAGCCTGCCCGCGCATGCGTTCATCCGCCCGGACCACTTCCCGCTCGAATCGCGCGCGCATCACCTGCGCCAGCAACTGACCATCCTCCGTCCCCGCACGCTCCGCCGCCGCGATCTGCGGATCATCCTTGGTGGTGCAGTGGCCAAGCAAATATCCCAGGCGGACATCCGGATCCGTCGTTGCCCGAGCCACTGCCAAGACGCGATCAAACGCAGGTGACACACGCGGTCCGACCAACAGCAGCCACGCCTGAGCCAATGGAGGCAGTTGTTCAAATGCAGTCTTGACTGCTTCGGCCGCGGCGGCCTTGCGTTCGGCAGTGACCGACTTGCCGTCCGCCGCAAAAGCCAACAGAGCGACCTGCACGAGATCCTGGTCGCTCTTCGGTTCGCTCGCAGCACGCAGCGCGGACTCCCACCAAGCATCGTTCATGCGAACCCCTTGCACGAGAATCGACTGCATCGTCGGGCTCGAGCCGAAAGGTCCAGCCGAATACGCGCCCGCAATGATCTGGAAGTTGCTGACAATCCGCGTATCAATCATGCCGCCCTCGAGCGGCTGCTGGCTGATGCGCAGTCCGCACTCCGACCAGGCAAAGTCCCATGTCATCGACATCGACTGCCCGGGTGTCAGCTGAATCGCACGGTCGAACGGCACGATCTGCGGCTGCAGCCGTGAGACACCATCCTGCGTGGTCGAGGAAATCCGAGGCTGAATGAGAAAGAGGTTTTCGACGGGCCCGGTCGGCGTGACCGCCAGCGTAAGCGTCGTCTGGTTGGTCATCTCCAACTCGACGCGGATCGGATCGAATGGTTCCACCGCCGTCTTGAGCGGTCGGACCTCGAACCGAATCGGCAGATCAAGCCCGCTGAGATAGCGCTCCATCTTGGATGGAATCGATGCGACTATCCCATCGAGCTGCTTCACTTCGGGCTTCTCGGGCAGCGGCGAACCAAGCACTGCCTTCAACCGACTGGCCGCGAGAATGCCGATCATCGTGCCACGCATGTCCTGCGCGATGTCGAGGAAAGCGCGAGCTGCCCCCTTTCGGTTGCCTGTCGCTTCGAGACATGACGCACGGAGAAAGTGGACGGGCGGCTGATCGCGCGTCTCATCCCCCAACAAACTGAGCGCGCCAGCCGCATCCCCCGACTGCATGCGCTTCCATGCGTCAAAGCGTTGGCGAACATCGTCCGTCAGAGGAACGCGCTTGTCGGATGCAGTGAGGAGACTCTCCACGAGCGCACTCTCCGCGCCGAGAAGGGCCGCAGACACGGCAGCGTCGAGAAGTTGCGCGGCAGCCTCGCGCGATGCCGCTTCACGATTCGCCGTTTCCTCTTTGGTCTTCGGTGGCTGCGCCGGCTGTAAGGGAGCTTCGCGATCCGCCGCGTCCTGCGCCACCTTTGCCAGACGCGCGAGTGCTTCCCCTGCCTTGGGCGACTTGAAATCCACTTCAATCGCGGCGGCGACGGTGACGATCAACTGCGACGCCGGGAATGGAATGGCCTCGCACTCGGCACGCGTCAGTTGCGGGTTGTACGTCTGGATGAGCGTGACCTGCCGCTGCACCGCATTGCTCTCGTGCTGACGTAGCGACTGCAGCGCGTCTGCGGCCCGATTCGATCCCCACAACGCGAGTGCAAGATCAGCCGCCGCGATGTTCCTTCCGGTCTCCTGATCCTCACGGTTCGGGAAGCACGACATGGAAAGGCGAATCACACGCGCGGCCGATCCATAGGCTCCCTCCTGCATCAGCAGCGCCGCGAGCCGCGTCCACCCGCGCAGTTCGGTCGGGTTTGCCATCGCAGCGTTCACGAGCAACTCGCACTCGTCGATCGGATCCTCGACACGCTCACTGATGAAGCCGGCCGCCGTATCCGCCGCCGCAGGGAATGATGGACTCAGGCTGAGCGCAAGATTCATCGACTTGGCGAATCCCTCGACATCGTCGGTGCGCGACTGGAGCAGCGCGAGGTCGTAGGCCAAACGCGACCCGACGGCTGGTCCGATCACCTTCACGGATTCAGGGCTGAGCAGTTTGCCGAAGGCGGCGATGCGCGACTCCGCTGTTTCGCGCCGGTCCAGTTCCAGCAGCAGCCGTCGCAATCGAATCTGTTCATCCGCGGGGCAGAGCTTGGAGAGACGCACGAGCGCCTCGGCCGCGGCTGCGTTTGCCGCCGGCAACACATCCCCTGCGTATCCCGCCAACGCCAAAAGCAGGTACCACCGCTCCGCATTCTCGGGTTCGAGCAATGCCGACTTCCGACAGAGCAGGATCGCACCCTCGAGCTCGCTCACCGAGATATCCGCTGGGTTCAGGATGAGGTACGCCTCACGCAGCAGCGCCTCGCCGTATCTCGACTTCGCCCCCTCCTCGATCGAGCGCGATTCCTGCAAGGGGATGGTCCCAACCAACGACAGGCACACGAGGAGCACGCCGACCATCATGGTTGGATTCTAACTGGTCTGGTTACACTCCCCCGCTTCATGTTCGGATTGCGCACGATGTTTCCCGCGACAGTTGCGATGACACTTGCCGGAGTCTGCTGCTTGAGTGCAGCGGCGCAGCAGCCACTGGCGAAGCTTCCGGAGAAGATCACGCAGGCACCGGCGATCGACGCGACCGCGAAGCCGGAAGTGGACAAGTTCATCGAGGCGATTGACAAGTCGCTCGGCAGCAAGGATCCACAGGTGGTCAAGACGGGACGAGAAATGGCTGTCGTCATGCTCACTCGCCAGAAGGTCAGCAACTCCTTCCGAACCTCGTTCGCCGCTCTCATGTTGCCGCGGCTGCTGAAAGTGGTCGAGATTCAGAATGGGTTCACATCCACGAACGCCATCGAGGTGATCGAAGCGCTCCAATGTCCGGATTCGATCGCTGCACTCGCCGATCTTTCATCACCTGAATCACACGACCACCTGTCGACTCGCATCGTGGCGGCGGCGGCGCTTGCATCGCTGCGCACGCCGATCGAACTTCAGCAGAGCCAGGCGGATTCCATCATCAAGGACATCGGTGCAAACCTTGGAAAGGAGACGGACTGGATGGTCACCGCGTACGACCTCCAAGCGCTCCAGACCTTTTCCGTCCTTCCCCAGGTTCCCAAGCAGAGCCAAGCCACGGCGCGCAGCCTGCTCATCGGTTCGCTCGGATCGATCGTGACCCGAGTGCGCAAAGGTGAAGCGGATGCGAGCCTGATGCGTGCCGTCCACCGAAGTCTCGCGATCTACCTGCGTGATCAGGCTCCTCAGGCCGCTCCTGCTGATGTTGTGGCATACGTCAAGGGACTCGAGCCGACGCTGAAGGAAATCAAACTCCTTGCCGAGAATCCGCCCGAAGGCGCGGCGGACACGACCCCCTTCACCCAGGCTGCGAAAACCGCCGATCTGATGCTGCGCAGCTTCGGCGGTTCCAAGCCTGCAGGCAAAGCGCAGCCAAAGCCGCCAGCGAAGTAATCGATCTCTCGACGCCGTGGATCGTCGGCTGGGCTCTGTTTCGGAGCTTTGGCGCGTAGCCTGATCTTTGATGCGATGGACCGCAGGGATCGTTGGAGCGCTCACACTCCTTGTGATGTTCATTGGGAGCTGGGAGAGTGGCGCACGCCGTGCTGATGTGCGGGTTGCGAGTGCCGATGTGTTCACACTCGACCCGCAGCGCATGACCTACATGCAGGACCTTCGTGTGGCGCGCGCGCTGTTCGAAGGACTGTGCTGCAGCGATCCTGACACGGGCGATGTGGTGGAGGGCGCCGCGAAGTCCTGGAGTGTCTCGCCCGATGGTCGTTCCTACACCTTTCATCTTCGGCCGGATGCGCGCTGGAACAATGGTGATCCGCTCACGGCAGAGGATTTCAAGCAAGCATGGCGACGTCTGCTGCTGCCCGACTTGGCTGCGGATTACGCGGAACTGCTTTTCCCCGTGGTGGGTGCCCGCGCGTTCTTTGCGTGGCGCGCTTCGCAACTGGAGGCGTACGCGAAGGGGGAGAAACACTCTGCCGATGCCGCACAGGACTTGTGGCGGCAGACGATCGCGCGATTCGATTCCACCGTCGGCATCGAAGCGCCCGATGCGCACACGCTGGTCGTCCGATTGGAGCAGCCCGTTCCCTACTGGCTCGATATCTGCGGATTCCAATCGCTCTCGCCTGTGCACCGGCCGACCCTGGAACGCTTCAGTCGCATCGATCCGGAGACGGCGATGCTGCGCACGGAGCCAGGGTGGACGAAGCCTGGCGTTCTGGTCTGCAACGGTGCGATGCAGCTCGCCGACTGGAAGTACAAGCGCTCGATGCTGCTTGAGCCCAACCCGATGTACCGCGGCGCTCATCCCGCCCAGGCACTCTCGGTCGAGATCGTGCCGATCGAGGATGCATCCACCGCCGTGCTTGCCTACGAGTCGGGCAGCATCGACTGGGTGAGCGATCTCACTGCCGAGTTCCGCGCAGAGTTGGTGAACGCAGGTCGGCGTGATGTCCATGTGCTTCCCGCCTTTGGGACGGACTTCTGGAGTTTCAACTGCCGTCCGACCATGCCCGATGGGCGATTCAACCCGTTCGCCGACGCGCGCGTGCGACGCGCGTTCGCCCGCGCGGTCGACAAGCGAGCGCTCGTGCAGTCGGTCACGCGTTTGCATGAGCCGATTGCCACCACGCTTGTCCCTCCGGGATCGATCGCGGGATATGAGTCGCCCGCAGGGCTTCCCTACGATCTCACGGCGGCGCGTGCGGAACTCGCTGCCGCGGGCTGGAAGGATCGCAACGGCGACGGACTCATCGAGAACGCCGAAGGGAGTGTTTTTCCGCCCGTCGAAATGCTGTTCATGACGGGGAACCCGCGCGTCCGCGGCATCGCATCTGCACTCGCGGCGATGTGGCGCGATGGCCTCGGTGTGCAGTGTGATGTGCGCGGCAAGGATGGGAAGTTCGCGAAGGAAGATCTTCGGGCGGGGAACTTCATGATCGCGCGCGGCGGTTGGTATGGCGACTATCTCGACCCGACCACCTTCCTGGATCTCTCACGAACGGGCAACGGCAACAATGACCGCGGATTTTCCGATGAGCGCTTCGATGCGCTGCTGAGGGATGCCGAGCGCGCGCTCGACCCTGCGCAGCGACTGCGTTTGCTGAGCGAAGCGGAGCGGCTGATCATGGAAGAGGAGATGCCGATCTTGCCGCTCTGCCGCTACGTGACGCTCTACATGTATGACCCCGACCGGTTACGCGGGATCGTCAGGACACCTCGGCTCGACCAGCGGCTGCAGCGCTTGCGAATGGGTGGCGGCGATGCGCAGGGAGAAACGCCATGAGTGCCTCGGGCGGCATGAGCGGCTTGATCGTGCGTCGGATGCTGCAGTTGCCGATCGTGCTTGGGCTGATCCTTGCGATCACCTTCGCACTGCTGTGGATCATTCCCGGCAATCCGATGGAGAACGAAGGTCGGCGTCCATCGGCGGAAGTTGCTGAGGCCATGCGGCGTCAGTACCAACTCGATCAGCCTGGCGCCTTTTTCGCGCAGTACGCGCTGCGCGCATCGGGCGTCGCATGGATCGTTGGATCACATCCCGTGCCGTTCGACCTCGGTCCGAGCATGCGCCATCCCGACTGGAGCGTGAACGAGATCATCGCCGCAGGACTACCCGTGTCTGCGACGATCGGTCTTGGCGCGATCGCGATTGCGCTGATCGTCGGATCGACCGCGGGCGTGATCGGAGGGCTTCGCCCAGGGAGTTGGAGTGACGGCGCAACGCAGGCGCTCGCACTCGTGGGCATCAGCGTTCCATCCTTTGTGACGGGTTCGCTGCTGCTGGTGTTGCTCGCCGCGAAACTGCGGCTCGTGCCCGTGGGCGGATGGGGAACGCCCGCGCACGCACTGCTTCCGATGCTGACGCTGTCGCTGCCGTTCGCCGCATACATCGCACGACTGCTGCGCTTCGGACTCGCGGATCAGATGCAGACGCATCATGTGCGGACCGCGATGGCGAAGGGGCTCTCGCGCCGCGAGGCAGCCGTGCGGCACGCACTCAAGAACGCGTTCCTTCCAGTGCTGTCGTACCTCGGACCCGCCACCGCCATCGCGATGACGGGGTCCTTCGTGGTCGAAAAGGTGTTTGCCGTACCAGGGCTCGGTCGCCACTTCGTGGATGGCGTCCTCGGCAAGGACATCACACTCGTGATGGGTGTGGTGCTTGTGTACGCCGCGCTGCTCGTTCTGCTGAATCTGCTCGTCGACATCCTGTACGCGTGGATCGATCCGCGCATCGAGATCGCCGCTCGTCCGCAGTGATCTGCGCGAAGTACGATTGGATCGATGCGCCGCTTGCCGTTCATCCTGCTTCCGACCGTGGTGCTCAGCGGATGCATGGGCGCACTGAGCAGCGAGGGTCCCGAGAGATTGACGGTGGAGCCCACGCAATACCAGAGTGCTTTCGATGCAGCATCGAGTGCGATCCGATCGATGGGATTCAAGATCGCGCTGGTCGACAGGTCGAATGGGATCATCGAGAGTGAACCGCGCCACGCAGGCGGCGCACTCGAACCGTGGCGGATCGACAACAGCGGTCCCGTGGACGCGGCCGGCAACACGCTCATGAGCAGGCGGCGGCGCGTTCGCGTGGAGTTCACGCCCGAAAGCGCGCCGATCGGATCGGTGCGCGCGGATGCGACGCTCGCGGGTCCGGCGATCCCAGGCAGCACACGGTCGGATGATCGTTTCGATGTCCAGACTGCAACAGTTCCCATTGAGATGGTCGTGTGGGTCTACATCGATCGGTCCTTTGTGGAGGGTTCGAAGCCTGATCCTTACACGGGAGGTTTCGCATCGGTGTGGACCAATCGCATGAATCAGAAGCCTTCCGACGCGCAAGACGATTCGATCCGCGACAACCCGCGGTGGACTCCGATGGGGCGGGACGATGCGTTCGAGCGGACGCTGACTGCCAAGGTGGCCGAGCAGTTGAAGGTCGTTGTGACAGCGGACGCGCGCGGCGCACGCGGCGGCGCGGCCAAGCTTGAGTCGGCGGGTGATGCAGTTCCAATGCCGCCAAAGGGTCGGCCGAGCCCGATCGGCACGGATTTGGCACCAAGTGACCAATAATCATTGAAAAAATGTCGCAAATATTGTCGTGCAGTTGACAACTGTTCGTTGAAGCGCACCTTGAATCTGTCCGTAAGAGTTGGGATCGGAGCAACCCCTGCATGAAGACACGCAGTGTGAAGATCGCCCTTTCCGTCGCCGCAGCGACAGCAGCGGCGATGATTCTGTCCACCAAACTTACCGCGGGCGTTGGTGATCAAGTCCAGATCCCGACAAGCAGTGCTGACTTCTTTCAACGCGGCACGCAACCGACGCTCGATGGCTCGGGGTTCGAACTCATCCAGTCATCCAGTTCATGCTCGTACTGCCACGGCGGCTACAGCAACACGCACGCTCCGTACGACGCGTGGGTGGTGAGCATGATGGGTCAGTCGGCGCGCGACCCAGTCTGGAAGGCAGCGCTCGCGATCTCCAATCAGGACGCGCACCTTTCGGGCGAATTCTGCATCCGATGCCACGCCCCTGGCGCATGGCTGAACGGCAGAAGTTCCACGGGCGATCTTTCGCTCTTCGAGCCCGATGATTTCGATGGCATCAACTGTCACTTCTGCCACCGCACGGTTGATCCGAATCCATCGCTCGAAGGCGACGCGCAGGGCTACCCAGAGAATGTGGACCTCACCCCCGACCCAGAGGTGCTCGCGCCTCTGATCGCCGCGAACCTGCTGCCGAGCGTGGATCATGGCAACGCCACCTTCGTCGTGGATCCCGCAGATGTTCGGCGCGGACCATTCGCGGATGTCCCGCAGAACTTCCACGGTGGCAACGAACTGATCTTCTCGTCCTACCACCGCACCAGTTCGCAGTGCGGAACATGCCACGATGTGAGCAATCCGGTGTACAGCCCAGGCCCCAACGGCGAATTGGTGCTGAACGCGCTCGGGCAACCACATCCGAGCATGAACAAGAATGACATGTTCCCCGAGCAGCGCACCTACTCGGAGTGGTTGAACAGCACTTTCGCGACCGACGGAGTGTTCTATGCAGATCGCCGATTCGGCGGCAACCATCCCACCGGCGTGATGAAGTCCTGTCAGGACTGCCACATGCCCGACCAGGCTGGCGGCGGCTGCGTGTTCTACGACGATGGCAACAACAAGGTGCTTGGAGATTTTGAGCGCCCCGATGTGCCGCAACACTCGTTCTCCGGCGCGAACACATGGGTCATCCGCGCGGTCGCGACACAGCTCGGTGAAGATGCAGAGTTCTACGGGCTCACGCCGGACCGCGTCGACGCCTCGGTGGCGCGCAATGTGCAGATGCTGCGTGATGCGTCGGACATGGCGCTGACGCAGCAGGGTTCATCGCTGAAGGTGCGGATCACCAACGAAAGCGGTCACAAGTTGCCGACTGGTTACCCCGAAGGACGCCGCGCATGGCTGAATGTGAAGTTCTTCGATGCGTCGGGAGAACTGATTGACGAGCACGGTGCGTATGACCCCGCGACAGCAACGCTGGATGTCAGCGACACCAAGGTCTATCTGGCACGGCACGGCATCAGCGATGCGGTCGCGGCGGCAACCCACTTGCCGCTTGGCACGGAGAACCACCTCGCGCTGAACAATGTGAAGGTGTTCGACAACCGCATTCCGCCGCGTGGCTTCACGAACGCCGCGTTCGCGAATGCGGGGGCGGCTCCTGTTGGATACACCTATGCCGATGGACAGCACTGGGACGACTCGATCTTCTCGGTGCCGGCTGGTGCGGCAACTGCGGCAGTCACCTTCTACTTCCAGACTTCCACCAAGGAGTACATGGAATTCCTTCGCGACACTGCGCTCGATGGCAGCGGGCTGACGGCCTACAACCTCTGGGTGCAGCATGGCAAGAGCGCCCCGGTGGCGATGGACTCCGCCACGATCGAGTTGACGCCGTCGAACCCAGCGGACATCAATGGAGACGGCGTGGTCAATGGAATTGATCTGACGATGCTTCTGGGCAACTGGGGTGGATCGGGCATCGGCGATGTGGATGGAAATGGTTCCGTCAACGGCGCCGACCTGTCCGCAGTGTTGAGCAGTTGGGGCGGCTGATCCGCAATGCCCGCAGCGGGCGGACGACTCACTCCGCAGAGCGCGGGTAGACGCTTGCGTAGTCGGCACACGCAGCCTCCACCACTCGTGCCGCTCGGTCAAATCCGTACACATCGCGGATGGCAGTGGTGGATGCTTCTCCGATGCGAAGTTTGTAGGTGCTGAAGTAGTGCAGCAGGCGTTCCACCAAGAGTGGTGGCACTTCTGTGATGTCACGCGCGTCTCCCCACGCGGGATCGTTCACCAGCACCGCGATGATCTTGTCGTCTGCCTCGCCACCATCGAGCATCTGGAGTCCCCCGATGACTCGTGCATCGATCATGATGTCGCCACGGTCGATCGGTCGCTCGGAAAGGACGCAGATGTCCAGCGGATCGCCGTCCGCACGGTGCGCGTTGGGAGAGAGTGCGGCGACTCGTTCCGCGCACAATGTTCGGGGGATGAACCCGTACAGCGTGGGTGGCGTGGAACTGCTGCGCTGCGGACGGTCGACGCGCAGGTAGCCCGAGAGCTTGTCCACTTCGTACTTCACGAGGTCGTATGGAGTGATCTCGATGAATGCATGAACGATCGCGGGAGGCTGCGGACCGACGGAGAGCCCATGCCAGGGGTGGGGACGGCTTGATTGAAATGGGATGGGATCCATGGTGAGAGCAGCAATGGGTGCGCGATCAGCCGCCCTGCTTCTGTGGCGTGCGCCGGGGCAGGCGCTGCATCAGATTGTCGACGGCAGCGCGGAGTTGACGATCGTTCTCCGCTTCTTCGTCCTGCGGTGTCTGCGGGACGAGAATGTCGGGCACCGCACCGTTGAGCTCCATGTCGGTGCCATCCGGCAAGTACCAACCGCGCGTCGGCATTCGGACCGTTGCGCCGTCGAGCAGCGATGCGGAACCTGTCGAGATCACGCCGCCATAGGTCGGCATGCCGATGAGCGTTCCGCGGCGCAGGGTCTTGAACGCATGCGCCGTGATCTCTGCATTGGAGAAACTCTTTTCGTTGCAGAGCATGTTGATCGGTCCTGTGAAACGCTGAATGAAGAGGCGATCGGCGGGGTAGCCATCCGTCTCAGTCGCATCGCCGCCGCGCGGCACCGTATAGGCGTGAACGGGTGCGCAGATGGATGCGAGCAGGCGGTCTGCGGTCCAGCCACCACCGTTGTTGCGCACATCGATGAGCAGTGCATCGCGGCCATCGCACGCGGCGAAGAGGTCGCGTTCGAACTCATCGAGCGCGGGCTGGCTCATCCCCTGAATGTGGATGTAGCCGATGCGACCACCCGACCACTCCTCCACCAACTTTGCGTTGCGAGCCTGCGTTGCTTCGTAGGCGAGCCGTGCGATGCGCGACTGGGCAACGGGCAGCACCACCGTGTCGAACGATACGGATGTGCCACCCGGCATCCTGCGGTCGATGCCGACGACCACATCGCGGTCGATCGTGCCCGCCATGCGCGCTTCGAGCGTGTCGCCGACTCCAATCGGTTGGAAGTCGATGGCGCGAATGACATCTCCCACCGCGAGCGGTGTGCGGGCGAGCGCCGCGGGCGACTGCCCAAGGACTTCATCGATTCGCAGTCCACCATCCACTGGCCGCACACGCACGCCGATCCGCCCTTGCGGCAGCACCGATCGTGCCGATCCCGCAGGTGAACGCACGCCAAGATGGCTGGCGTTGAGTTCGCCAAGCAGTCGATTCGCGACATGATCGAACTCTGCCGGAGTCCGCGCGTGCTTCGCGAGTTCCGCGTAGCGCTTGGTGAGGGCCTCCCAATCGAGCCCCTTCATCGTTGGGTGATAGAAGTACTCGCCCATCAATCGCGCTGCTTCGGCGAACTTCTGCTGCGCGAGGGCTGCACGGTCGACCACGATGGTCGCATCCACTTCGAGCCCCCCGCCGCGCGAACTCTCGCCGTCGCCGCCGGAAGTCGACTGCAGTTGACCCTTGCCGCCAGTGATCGTCACCAGCTTGTCGCCCGTCAATGAGATGCCGACCACTTCGCAGCGTGCTCCGATTCGCTTTTGACCTGTGCCATCCCAGTTGATGACGAAGAGCCCGCCTTCGTTCTCGCCGCCCGTGAAGAAGAGTTTGTCGCCGGCGGGTGAAATCTGAAGATTGCCCTCGCCACCAGGCATCGTGGTGATGCGTCTCAGCCGCTTGAACGCATCGGAAAGACTGAGTTCGGGTGGGTTCTTCAATCCCAGCTTGTTCGCATCCTTTGCGTCATCGTCGGCGGAGTCCTTCTTGTCGGCCTTGTCGTCGGACTTCTCGTCGGACTTGTCGTCGTCGGACTTCGGCGCCTGCTTCTGCAGCGGCTTCCGCTTCTTCGCCGCTTCGCCGGCGTCCTTGAAGTACTGCTCCATCTCGAACCTTGCCCGACCCTCGAGTGACGGGTCGAGGAATACGAGCCACACATCGGACTCATCATTGATGCGAGTCGAAGTGAACGCGAGGATTCGGCCATCGGCAGACCAACGCGGCGATGAATCCATGTCAGGATGCCGCGTGATGTTCACTGGCGGCACGGAGCCGTCCGCGGGCGCGACGAAGATGTCTGTGTTGTAGTCGCGGTCGGTTCCAAGGAATGTGATCCATCGGCTGTCGGGGCTCCAGACGATCTCGGTCTCCGGGTGCCACCCTTCGTGCACACGCCTCACGTCGTTCGTCGCGAGATCCATCACCATGATGTCGCCGCGCCCGCGGCGGAACGCCAACTGCTTGCCATCGGGAGATGGTGTTGGCATTCGGTCCTGCGAATCGGAAGTCACAATTGGAGCGATGTCGAATCGCATCGCTTCGCTCCAGCGCTCGCTCGCGGGCTTCTCCTTTGGCTTGCGCTTCTCCTTCGCCTTCGGCGCGGGCGTTTCGGATGATGGTGCGGGCGCTGGCTCCGCGGCGGGCGCGGGTGCGGGCGCTGGCTCCGCGGCGGGCGCGGGCGCTGGTGCGGGTTCGAGCACGCGTGCCGACGCGAGCACATCACTGCGCGTTCCAGCCACGGTCGCCACCATGATCGACTCGCCGCCATCCGCATCACTCGTGAAATACAGACGCTCACCGTCGGGGCTCCAGGCGATCTGTTGTTCGCGCGCCATCGCGCTCGTCACGCGGCGAGCGGGGTACTTCCCCTCGACTGGCTTGACCCACACATCACCAAAGGCGATCAACGCGACAGTCTTGCCATCTGGATTGAGAGCGACTTCCGTTGTCGCTGCCGCAAGCGACTTGGCTTCGTCTGCATCGAGCGTGTCGTCTGGCGCGGTGATGCGAAGCGCAACAGGCTGGGCACCCGCTCGATCAAGATCGAGGCGGTACAGCGTGTCCCATGCTGTAAAGAACGCTCGCCGCCCATCTCGACTCACGGTCAGATCCTTCACATCGTTTCCCTCGAACGCCGTCAGACGCCGTGGCTTTGCTTCCTTGGAAACATCCTGCGCGAACACATTCACCGTGGACAGATCGCGGTCCGACAGGAAGAGCATTGTTCCATCGCCACGCCAATGCGCCCACCCATCATTCCCCGCATGATCGGTCAGTTGCGTGAAGCGGTCTGCACCCTGCGCCGATGGATCGAAGAGCCAAACATCCACCTGGTCGCTGCCGCGGTAGTTGCGGCGCGACCAGTCGCTTCCGCCCCGCTCGAACAACCAGCGACGACCATCGGGACTCTGCCGTGCGCTTCGTCCAAACGCATCGTGTCGGCGCGTTGCTTCGCCGCCTGTCGATGGAATGAAGTACGGGCGCGGCGATCGGTAGAGGTCATCTTCGAGCGCTGCGGCGAAATCGATTTGCAGAGACCCATCGGCCGTGCGCGAGAGACCACTGAGCGTGAGGACCTCATCCGTGTTCGTCGCGCGCCGCAGCGAACCGCCCGATGGATCGATGGTGAATATGTTTCGTCCACCATCGCGCGTGCTCTCGAAGGCGATGACCGTTCCATCATCGCTCCAGACGCTTGCGGACTCATCCGCAGGATGGCTCGTCAAACGGGTCGCCACGCCACCCTCTGCGGACACGCGCCAGAGATCGCCGCGCCATGTGAATGTCACGGCACTGCCGTCAGGGCTCGCTGCGGGCAGGCGAGGCATCGTGACATCTGCGGCCGAGGTCACAGAATGAAAGGTCAGCGGCGCCAGAAGGACCGCGGCGGCGCATCGAAAGTGGCAAGTCACATGCATGGGGACAATCTAGACCCTGCGACGACCGCTATGCTTCGGGATCTCTTGGCGCTTGCCACAAGGCGCGCTGCCGCTCCCCACCCACACCCACCATGACTCAAGTCCCATCGACGGAATCCCCCATGCGAGCGGAATCACTTGCTTTCTTGCGTGAGCTGCTGGATACGCCAAGTCCATCCGGTTTCGAGGCCGCCGGACAGCGCGTCTGGAGTGGGTATGTGCGCGCACTTGGCGCCCGATGCTCGAGCGATGCGTACGGCAACCACTTCGCGGAACTGCTGCCGACATCAGGGGCCGCCCAGCGAACCGTCGCGGTGTGCGGACATGCGGATGAGATCGGATTGATGGTGAACCACATCGATGCGCAGGGCTTCATCTACTGCCGATCGATCGGTGGCATCGATCCTGCGGCGATCATCGGCAAGCGCATCCAATTTCAATCGTCGGTCGCAGGCGTCACGAGTCCCGTGCTCGGGCTTGTTGGCGCAACGGCCATCCACCTGCAGGACAAGGATGCGGGCGCAAAGGTGCGGAAGCTGCACGAACTGTTCATCGACATCGGCGCGAAGGATCAGGCGAGCGCCGCGGCACGGCTCAACATCGGCGACGCGGGGGTGTTCCTCGATGCGAGCCTGATGATGAGCGAGGAGATCATCGTGGCGCGGGCGCTCGACAATCGCATCGGCACATTTGTCGCGGCAGAGACGCTGCGCTTGGTGGCTGAGCGGCGTGCAGACCTGCGTGTTCGCATGGTTGCCGTCAGCACGGTTCAGGAGGAGGTGGGCTTGCACGGTGCATCCATGATCGCTGAGAGTGTTCGTCCGGACATCGCGCTCGTGACGGATGTCGGCCATGCGACCGACAGCCCCGGCATCTCGCATGCGCAGCACGGTCAGTTCAAGCTCGGCGCAGGACCGAAGCTCGCGGTGGGCGGCGCCATGCATCCTGATGTGGTGGCGCGGATCGTTGCCTCGGCGGCAGCGCAGTCGATCCCGCTGCAGCGATCTGCAACACCAGGACGCAGCGGCACCGATACGGATGCAATCTTCACGCGGATGGGCGGCATTCCAAGCGCGCTTCTGAGCCTTCCGATCCGCTACATGCACACGACCGTCGAGATGGCGAACCTGCGCGATTTGAGGCAGATTTCCGAGGTCTTTGCGGCAATGATCCTCGCGCTCCAAGGCGACGAGCGGTTCGGCTCGCGCGCCTGATGCGCCGCATTCCCTGAACGATTCGGCCGTACCCTTTGCCACTGTCATGCTGAGTTTCCTCCACGAAGCGATTCGCAACATCCGAACGACTGGTTCGGTGATGCCGTCATCGCCCGCGCTCGCAAGCGCGATGACGCGCGCAATCCGAACGCATGTTGGGCCCAAGCGTGTCCTTGAAGTGGGGCCAGGCACGGGACCATTCACCGTTGCGGTGCTGCCCTCGCTGCGCACTGGCGATGTGTTCGACATCGTCGAACTGAACCAGACTTTCTGCGCGCATCTGGAGGAGAAGCACCTGCAGCCGTTCCGTGCCGCACATCCATCCATCCCGGTGCGCCTGCATGAGTCCGCGATCGAAGACTCCGCACTCGATCATGGATACGACTTCATCGTCTGTGGGCTGCCGTTCAACAACTTTCCGCTGCCCCTCACGGAGTCGATCTTCAGGCAGATGCTCGACCTGCTCCGCACAGGAGGCGTGCTGACTTTCTTTGAGTATCTGGGCGCGCGCGAGTTGAAGCGGCCCTTCGTGGGTCGGGAGCATCGCCTCGCGATCGACGGGCTCGAATCATTCCATCGGCAGACGGCACGCTCGCACCCCTTCCGGCGCGAGATCATCATGGTGAATATTCCGCCAGCCTGCGCATTCCATATCACCAAGTCAGGCGGAGACTCACGCACGGAGGCAGGATGTTCCGCATCAACGACAACTACCTGAAGTTGACTGCCGGCTATCTCTTCCCAGAGATTTCGCGGCGAGTGCACGCATTCACGCAAGCGAACCCCGCGCTTGCGTCGCGCGTCATCCGCTGCGGGATCGGTGATGTGACGGAGCCTCTGCCAGTCGCTGCCGTCACCGCGATGCACGAGGCGGTTGATGCCCTTTCCAAACATGACTCGTTCCGTGGCTACCCGCCCGCGACTGGCTACGACTTCGTGCGCCGTGCGATTGCCGACGGCGACTTCCGCTCTCGCGGGTGCATTGTGGCCGATGATGAGGTATTCCTGAGCGATGGCTCGAAGCCGGACGCAAGTGCGATCCTCGAGATCCTCGGCCCTGGCAATCGCATCGCGATCAGCGATCCCGTGTACCCGGTGTATGCAGACACCAATGTGATGGCAGGCAACTCTGGCCCTGCGCTGCGCGGCGGTGGGTACGAGGGTTTTGTGTACCTGCCCTGCACCGAGGACAACGCATTCGCGCCATGTCCGCCGAAGGAGCACGCCGATGTCGTGTATCTCTGCTCGCCGAACAATCCGACCGGATCGGTGCTCGACCGCGCGGCCTTGGCGCGCTGGGTCGAATGGGCGCACGCGCACCATGCGCTGATCCTGTTCGATGCGGCGTATGCGGACTTCATCCGTGATCCATCGCTGCCACAGTCGATCTATGAGATCGAAGGCGCGCGCCGCTGCGCAATCGAGTTCCGTTCGTTCTCCAAGGTCGGCGGATTCACTGGCGTGCGCTGCGGCTACACGGTGGTCCCGAAGGAGTTGGTCGGCGCTGCAGCGGATGGAACGCGCGTTGCGCTGCATGACCTGTGGATGCGGCGATGGGCAACATGCTCCAACGGCGTTTCCTGGCCTGTGCAGTGCGCGGCCGCGGCGCTCTATTCAGCGGAGGGTCGGGGACAGACGCGCGCGCTCACGGACTTCTATCTCGCGAACGCTGCGATCCTCGCGCGCGCGTGCACGGCCCTTGGTCTGCGCGCGTTCGGCGCGGCAAACTCGCCATATGTGTGGGTGAGTTGTCCGCGCGGACTCGGATCGTGGGAGACCTTCGACCTGCTGCTGCAGCACGCGCAGGTGGTGACGACGCCAGGCGCGGGATTCGGTCGCTGTGGCGAGGGATTCATCCGCATCAGTGCGTTCAACTCGCGAGCGAATGTGGAAGAGGTTGCGCGGCGGATCGGTGTGCTCGCGCCGGCGGCCGTGTGACGCGCGAAGCCTGCCTATACTCGCGAACATGTCCACAGCAATCATCAAGACCGACAAGGGCGACATGCATGTCGACTTCTATGACGACGAAGCGCCGAACACCGTTGCGAACTTTCGCAAACTCGCCAAGCAGGGCTTCTACAAGGGACTCACGTTCCACCGCGTGATCCCGAACTTCGTGATCCAAGGGGGATGCCCGACAGGAACCGGTACGGGCGGTCCTGGCTACAAGATCAAGTGCGAAACCAAGGGCGGCAAGCAACGACATGACCGCGGCGTCCTGTCGATGGCGCATGCAGGGAAGGACACGGGCGGATCGCAGTTCTTCATCTGCCACAGTCGCGACAACACAGCACATCTCGACGGAGGCCACACCTGCTTCGGCATCGTGACGAAGGGGCTTCCCGTGATCGACAAGATCGTCGCGGGCGACAAGATCATCAACATTGAACTCGGCGCCGACGACGGCGACTGAATCACGATCAACCCGTGATCGCGATCGTGCCCGTGCTGTCGCCAAACGACTTCATCGGCGCGCCAGCAGCGGCAGCCATGCCAAGGTGCAGGTTGCACAGCGGCGTGCCGGGAGCATGCTGCACGATGCGACCGCCGCGGTGACCGCGCACACTGCCACCAGCAACCAAGATTGGCAGGTCATCGTGGTTGTGCGCGTTGCCGTCGGTGATGGCGCTGCCGTAGAGGACCAGCGTCGTGTCGAGCAGCGAACGGCCGCCCTCGCGGGTCCTCGAAAGCGCGGTGAGCAGTGCTGCGAGCCGCTCCGACTGGAATGTATTGATGCGGGTGAACGCATCCATCTTGGCTGCGTCGTTCCCGTGATGCGAGACATCGTGATGCCCCTGTGAAACGCCGATCTCCTGATAGGGCCTGTTCGATCCCTCGTTGGCGAGCATGAAGGTGACGACTCGCGTGGAGTCCGTCTGCAGTGCCAGCGCGAGTACTTCTGAAAGGAGATCCGTTCGGCGCGCAAGATCCAGCGGACCGCCTGCGAACTCAGGCAGGTCCTTCGTGTCGATCTCGGCGAGTGCATCGCCGTCGATCTGGCGTTCAAGGTCGCGCACCGCATCGAGGTATTCATCGAGCCGTTCACGATCACTTCGACCGACGATCCCCGCGATTCGCTTCGCCTGCGCGGCCGCGCCATCGAGCACCGACCGCCGAGAGCGCGACTGCGCAGCCGCCTCCTCGGGTGTCATGCCCGACCTGCCGAACAGGCGCTCGAACGCTGCCTTCGGATCGGTCTCCTTGCCGTTGGGCAGGCTCTCCGATCGCCAAGAGATGTTCGCGCTGTACGCGCAGGAGTAGCCGCTGTCGCAGTTGCCGGCAGTCATCGCTGGTTCGGTGCCAAGTTCCAACGAACGCAGGCGCGTGGACCTGCCCGCAGTGCCAAGCGCATCCGCCATCGCCTGATCGATGGACTGCCCAGCGCGGATGTCGTCACCCGCTGTCTTGCGCGGCTGCATGCCAGTGAGAAAGCACGCGGCACTGCGCGCGTGGTCGCCAGGACCGTCGCCGTTCGCTTCCGCGCGCTGATGGCGCAGCCCCGTGTGGATCGTGATGTTCCGCTCGAATCCCCTGAGCGGCAGCAGTGATGTTGATGGGACCCATGCGCCGTTCGCCGCCGCGGTCGGGCGCCAGGTCGCGGGGTTCATGCCGTTTGGGAAAAACACGAACACACTGCGCGCAGTGCGATCGGGTGCGAGGACGGATGATGTGGCGGCGAGCGCTGCCCGACCGATGCCGCGCGGCAGCATCGCCTCCAACCACGGCAGCGCGATCGTTGCGCCGATGCCGCGGAGCACGGTGCGGCGATGCACGAGTGGCTCACGCATGAGCGCACTGTAACGCCGCATTCTGGCGGGGCAAGGGAAGATGCGGATGATTTGCGTCAGTTGCCCGCTGGCGTGCCGACTTCACGGCGCGTGCGGAATGCGTCACTCAGCACGATGCCACGAACGAGCGATTCGAAAGTGCCTTCGGCGCGCGCATGCTGGGCCAGTTGTTGGATGAGTCGATCATCGGCAGCTGCGGTACCGCGGCCGAGGGCGTAGATCATCAATCGCCGCGCAAGCGAACGCTCGAGCGCGTTGCCCTCGAGCAACAGTTCCGCCACCCCTTGCGGACCATCGATCTGGGTGCCTCCTGGCAACTCGCTGCGATCGTCGATCAGCACACCATCGGCTTCGCTGCGCAATCGACCATCCGCATCGAGCCGCTCGAACGCAAGCCCGATCGCGTCCATCCGCGTGTGGCACGATGCGCAGTCGGGATTCGCTCGGTGCTGTTCCATCAGCTGACGCATCGAGAGATGCTGTTGGTTCGTGGCGCCCTCGGGCAGCTGCGGAACTCCAGGTGGCGGCGGCGGAGGCGTCTGATCGAGGATGACATCGAGAACCCACTTGCCCCGCTTCACGGGACTCGTGCGATTGGGGTTGCTCGTTGCGGCGAGCACGCTGCCGTGCCCGAGAACGCCAGGCGGGCGGGTCGGTGGAAGTTCGTAAGCGCTCCGTTCTCCCCCAGTGGTGGCGCTCTGCGCGCTGATGAGTCCATAGTGCTGCGCCAGTTCGGGGGTGCAGATCGTTTCTCGGGTCGTGAGGAGCGAACGCAGCGGAAGTTCGCCGCGCACCAAACGACCGCACAGTGCGAGCGTTTCCGCCTGCATCGCACGCAGCGTGGAGCCGCTGAGCGCTGGATATCCGCGCGGATCGAATGAGCGAGCCTCGAGCCCATCGATACCGAGCCACTGCGCAAAGAAGCGATCGGCGAGCGCAGATGCGCGTTCGTCCTCCAGCATTCGGTTCACCTGCCGAGCGAGTCCGTCCTGCGAGTTCAGTTCACCCGCATCGGCCGCGAGCCGAAGCGTGTCATCGGGCACGCTTGCCCAGAGGAAGAACGAAAGCCGCGATGCGAGTTCGCTGCCCGTCAGCGCGCGACTACCCGGCTGCTGTGCGAGGTCTGTTGTGCGCGCTGGCGGTTCAACGCGCAGCAGGAACCGCGGATCAATGAGCAGCGCGGTGACGAGGGCGCGGAGCTGCTCGTCCCATGAGGACTTCGCGCCGCCCGCCGCTGTGCGTGCAGTCTGCACAAGTTTCGCGCACTCCTTCTCGTCGACCGCGCGCCGAAAGAGCCGAGGCGCGAGCGCCGCCGCCACGCGCCGAAGCCGCGCCGTGTCCGCACTCTCCACCGTCCCCGCAGCAGCATCAAGCGCCACCTCACACGGCGTTCGCGTGACGCTACCGATGGGCCCCTGCACCTCGATCGATCTGCAGCCGAGATTTCGGTCGCGCGCCGACTGATTGGGATCGGATGGGTTGTAGAAGTCGTTCAGGAATGCAACGGTGATGCGCTGCTCGCCCGCTGCAAGACTTCCGCTCCACTCGAAGGTGCCTGAATTGCCGCGCGTGTTCGCCACCGTCACGGCAGTGACCGCCTTGCCGTTCACTCGGATCTCCGCGCGAGCATCTTCGGGGCCAGCCTTCATCTGCTCGATCACCGTGCGCACGGTGTATCTGCCGCTGCGGGGCAGCTTGAATCGCGCGCCCACTTCGCCGACGGTGAAGAGCCAGGCGGTGTTGTCGATGACTTGTCCCTTGCCGTCACGCTCCAGTTCTGGACCGCCGATCGTGCGGCGCGTGTCAGTCGCTGCTGGCGGGAGCGCCGCGAGCGCCACTGCCTCGGCAGCAATGAGGTACTTGTCCATGAGCAGCGGCGGAAGTGCGAGCGTGTCGCCCGTCGTGTCGAAGCCCTCGCCGACATCGTCGGGGGGCAGCAGCGACAGAGCAATGTTCCGGAGAGAATCGGCGAACGCGCGCGCGTCAGCGTCTCCATTTCCCCCTGCACCATCGACCCCGAGTAAACCGAGCGCATCGCGCACACTGTTGGCGTATTGCCAGCGGTTGAGCCGCATCACGACCGGGACTTCGCGGCGCGCAGGTGGCACGATCGAATCAACCGCGTCGATCGCCGCGGCATAGTCGGCGGGCGTCGGACGATCTTCGACAGAATCCGGCGGCATGTCTTCGCGTGCAAGCCGCGCACGCAGCGACGCGAGCAGCGAGGACGATGCGCGCTCCGCTTGAACGCACCCAGCGAGATCCAGATTCGCCTTGCTGCGCGGGCCCGCGTGACAGTCGAGGCAGTGCTCACTCAGGAACGCATGGAGCGCGGCGGGCAGCGGCACTTCGTCCGCGCCGCCCGATGGTGAGGGAGCGCAGGCCAGAAAGGCCAGCGCAGTTAGTGCCAAAGTCGGCAACATCGTGCGCGATGCTAGAAGCGCGAACAACTGCCGCGCATCCATCGAACATGACGCCTTCAAGTATCCTCCAGCGCAATGATGGACACCTCTTTCGGATGCGCTGCTGCGCTGGGGACAACGCTCGTTCGCTGTGCGATGCTGTGTGTGCTGCTGAGCGCACCAACCAAGTGGGTGTCGGCGCAGACTCCACCGGCCGCAGCGCCGGCCGCAGCACCATCCGCGGCGCCGGCCGCGGCACCATCCGCGGCGCCGACCGCGGCACCATCCGCGGCGCCGGCCGCGGCAAAAGGCACCGCAGCGGCAGCGGGGCAATCGGACTCATCACGTAGCACCGTGGAACAAGGGATGTCCGCAACAACGCCTGGTTTGCCGCAAGGAAGCACCGATTCTGCAGCAGGCTTTGGCTACGACAGTTTCCGCCCCGATGCCGCGCAGATCACTGAGGGTCCAATCGATGAACTCTTCGTCTTGAGTCCAGGCGACGAGGTCATCGTCTCGATCTGGGGTGAACTCGTCCAGAAGCTGAATCTCGTCGTCAGCGACGAAGGGTTCATCGACCTCCCCGACGATGGCGGCCGCATCTCCACGAGCGGCGTCACGCTCAGGGAACTGCGTCCGGTGCTCATGCAGGCGTTCTCGCAGATTTATGCCAGCTACATCAATGCGGCCGATCCGAGCAAGTCGACTGCGTTCGTGGACATCCGCCTCGGCAAGGTTCGACCGTTGCTGGTGTATGTGCTCGGTGAGGTGCGCAGCCCAGGTGCATACTTGATCGGCGCGGGCATGGCCAATGTGCTGAATGCGCTGAACAATGCGGGTGGCGTTCGACCGAGCGGCACACTGCGCGAAGTCAAGGTGCGCCGCAGCAACGGCGACACCGAGACGGTCGACCTCTACCAGTTCTTCCTCAAGGGCTCGCTCGACCTGAATGCCGTGCGCATGAAGCCGAACGATTACATCATCGTTCCGCTGAAGACTCGTTCGGTGGCGATCGAAGGCGAAGTACGCCGGCCCGCCAGATTTGAGTTGACTGGATCCGAAGGGATGCGCGAACTGTTGGATTTCGCGGGGGGCTTCACGCCGGAGGCTTACCCAAAGCAAGCGCAAATCGTCCGCAACGAGCCTGGCAAAGGCGAGACAGTGATGGACGTTGACATCTCGACCCTCATGAATCCTTCCGCGACCAACATTGCTCTTCAGGATGGTGACCGCGTACGAGTGCCGACCAATGTGCAGGTGCGCCGCCGCGTGGTGACGGTTGGTGGGGATGGCGTTGTCCGCCCTGGCACTTACGAGTGGCGCCCTGGAATGACCATGCGCGACCTGATCGACCGCGCTGAGGGACTGCGCGAATACGCGTTCACCGAGCGAGCGGACCTCGTCCGCACCGAGGATGACTTTTCCAAGTCGCTGACCACCTTCGCACTGAATGAGCTCTTCCAGAAGGACGCATCAGGGCAGTTTGTGTTCACTGGGAACTCGGACAAGAACATCCCGCTGCGCGAGATGGATGAGGTCTTCGTGCAGTCCTCATACGGTCTGGTCGGAAAGGACAAGTTCGTCACCCTTGCGGGCCATGTCAAGCAGCCAGGACCGACCGTGCTGGCGACGAATATGACGCTCGCCGACCTGATCTTCCTGCGGGGCGGATTCCAGGACCCCGCATTCGAACGCGCCGCATACAAGGATGTCGCTCACATCATCCGCAAGGTGCCTGGATCGATCGGCGAGCAACTCATTCCCTTCGATCTCGGCGCCGTGCTGCGCGCCGATGCGGCGGCTGACATGCAATTGCAGGACGGCGATGTCATCCGCCTGTACTCATTCGAGGACCTCTCGATGAAGCGAACGGTGCAGATTGATGGACTCGTCAAGAAGCCCGGTGCGTATCCAATGGTCGATGGGTTGACCTTGGAGGATCTGCTGGTGCTTGCGGGCGGACTGCGTCCCGATGCGTACAAGGTCGAAGCAGTCGTGGCTCGGGTGGAAGCTGATGGCGGCGCAAGCAACGAAGCGAATCACACCGCGCCCACATTCGTGGTACCCGTCCCGTCTGACTTTCTGGCGAAGGCGCCCGCACAGCGGTTGCCCGTCAGGCCATTCGATCGAATCACGGTGAGGAATGTGCTGGGCTGGGAGCCGTTGGATGTCGTCTCGGTGACTGGTGAGGTCCTGTACCCAGGCAACTACTCGCTCGCATCGAAGGACGAGACGATCTCAAGCCTCATCAAGAAGGCAGGCGGACTTCGCAAGGAGGGGTTGCCCGAAGGAGCCGCCGTGCGCCGCCGACGCAATGTGATTGCCCTCGATCCGTCAGCGCCAACGGACACCTACGAAATCACGATCGACCTCGCGGCGGCGTTGGCCGAACCTGGCGGCAGCGATGACATCGTGCTCAAGAACGGCGATGAGATCAACATCCCGACCAATCCTGGCACTCTTGAAGTGCGCGGTGCGGTGCGTCG
>SXGR01275015.1_pt1 | contig 58435 bp, 39 predicted proteins | sample 3174711 | NCBI WGS metagenome assembly SXGR01 (sample SAMN11356860, study PRJNA531348) | freshwater metagenome | isolation source: freshwater sample F1-60 | place: China: Fuxian Lake, Yuxi | collected 2017-12-25 | reverse complement strand
GCCCCAGGGTCACCCGCACGGCCTCGGCCAATGTGTCCACGCCCTTCAACATCCGACGGCGGGCGATCTCGCTGAAGATGATTTCCTTCGCCATGACTCTCTCTCTCCTGACTCGGTGGGCGCGACCTCCAAGGCCTCGCCCGGTTCTCTGGTTTTCTTCGACGAATCCAAGGGGTCGCTGGCCGGCGCGCCGCTCGGCGCGCCCGGCCTCGCTCGGCCTAGCCCTCGATCAACACGGCCAGGACGTCGTCCTCCTTCAGGATCAGCAGATCCTCGCCGTCGATCTTGATCTCCGTGCCGGAGTACTTGCCGAAGAGGATCCTGTCACCCTCCGACACCGCCACCGGGCGCAGGCTGCCGTCCTTCTGGCGCGTCCCCGTGCCGACCGACACCACGCGGCCCTCCAGGGGCTTCTCCTTGACCGTGTCCGGGATGATGATCCCACCCGCGGTCGTCGTCTCCTGCTGCAGCCGACGCACCAGCACCCGGTTGTACAAAGGCTTGATATTCATGACTCTCCCTCAACGGTTCAGTAGATTATACAGATGTCGCCAATAGATCGCCGCGCAAAGCGCATCTGGCACTCTCCGGGCGAGAGTGCTAAGGGGCTCTTGAACGGGAGGTTAGTTAGGCACCACGGAGGGGCAGTCAAGCAGACCGTCCATTTTTTTGGCCCGCCCTGTTCGAGCCTCCGGGGCCTCCTGCTTGACTCTCCCGGCGAACCCTATAATAGTTGGAGGTCAGGCAACTCCGGCGTCTGACGCCCATCCACCAGGTCAGCATGGTGTCCACCAGCGCCCACCCAGACGACCACGGCGCCGAAGACAGGCTCCGGGACGGCGCGGTCCTGGCCGACCGCTACGAGATCACCGGGCTGCTCGGCGCCGGCGGCTTCGCCCTCGTCTACCGCGCGCGTCAGCTCAACATCAACCGCCCGGTGGCCCTCAAGATCCTCAACGCCCCGAACAACCCTCAGGCCCGGATCGCCTACCAGGAGCGCTTCCTGCGCGAGGCTCAGACCGCCGCCCTGATCCGGCACCCCAACGTCGTGACCATCCACGACTTCGGCATCATCGAGGACCCCGGCGACCGGCGCCCCTACATCGTGATGGAGCTGCTCGAAGGCCACGACCTCAAGCACGAGCTCCAGCACGTCGGCCCCATGCACCCCCGGCGCCTGCTGCCCCTCTTCATAGAGTGCCTTGAGGCGCTGGCCGAGGGTCACGGCAAGGGCATCGTCCATAAGGATCTCAAGCCCTCCAACCTCTTCATCACCCACCCGGGCGAGCGCCGCGAGGCCCTCAAGGTGCTGGACTTCGGCATCGCGCGCCTCAGCGCGCCGGGCCAGGATCGGCTGACCGGCACGGGCCAGCTCATGGGCACCCCGAAGTACTACGCCCCCGAGTACGCCCGCCACCAGATCGTCAGCCCGGCGCTGGACGTCTACCAGATGGGCCTGATCCTCGTCGAGGCGCTCTCGGGGCGCCCTGCGGTCCCCCTCGACGACGCCTACGCCTGCCTGTTGAGGCACTGCAACAACGAGCTGGAGGTCCCCGAGGAGCTGCTGACCGGCCCCCTCGGGCCCGCGCTGCGCGGCGCGCTGGCGCTGGATCACCGCGAGCGCTTTGCCGACGCCGGCCGCTTCGTCGACGCTCTGGAGCGGGTCGACCCGGCCTCTCTGGCCCCGATCGCCGCCGAGGGGCCCGTCCGCTTCCTCAACGACGCCACCGGCAGCAAGCAGCTCTTCGTCATGCCCGGCGCCCCCGACGCCCGCTCTGACCTCCAGCCCAGCACCCTCGGCGGCCCCCGCGCCGCGCCCCTGGCCCACCCCAACGCCGTCGTCATCCACCTCGACGGTCGGATCGAGCGCTCCAACGTCGCCGACGACACGGGCCCGCTGCCCAGCGTCGACGCCTTCGGCCCGCCGCCCGGCCTGCGAGGGCCGCTCGACGAGGGCCGCCTCGCGCCCGACGACGACGACGAGGAGATGGCCTGGAGGCCGACCGTCACGGTGCCGAGCCTGAGCGACGAGCTCGGCGACGATCCCCCCGCGGCGTCGATCCTCGCGCCGTCGATCCTCGCGCCGCCGATCCTCGCGCCGCAGGCCGCCAGCCGGGCGGCCGTGGCGCCGCCACGGCCCGCGCCGCGCGCTCGAGTCGCGCTCATTGCCGCCGTCGCCTCCAGCGCGCTGGCCGTGCTCATCCTGGGCGGCGCCTTGCTCGGGCTCCTGATCATGAACAGCGCGCCCTCGCAGCCCGCCTCCGACGAGCCCGCAGCGGAGCGCGGCGCGCCGAGCGCCGAGGATTCGGCCGACGGGGTCGGGGTGCCGACCGAAGAGGCCGCCTTGCCCGATCCGGACCCCGAAGCGCCGAGGCCAACGGCCCTCGAGGTGCGCTCCACCCCGTCGGGTGCGGAGATCTGGCGAGGGGGGGTGTCGACGGGGTTGTCAACGCCGGCCAGCTTGCCGGTGGGGGAGGGCGACCCGGACGAGGTGGTGGTGGAGCTGCGGATGGAGGGGTACGCGCCGGTGGCCGTCGCGCTCTCCCGGGACCAGCGCACCCCGGCCCTCGTCGCCCTGACGCCCGACCTGGAGCCGAGCCCTCCCGCCAGGACTGCGCCGGTCGAGCGCGCGGGCCAGGGCCTCAAAGCCGCCGACGCCCGGAGCGCCGAGCCCACGGGCGCCGAGGTGCACCAGAAGGCCCCGGAGGCGCCCCAGGTTGTCGAGGAGAAGCCCGCCGTCAAGATGAAGATGCTGCCGCCCACCCTACAGAAGCTCCCTGGAGGTTGATCCCATGCGAGCGCCGCCCACCTGCCGCGCGCTGTGCGCCGCGGCGGCCCTGATTGGGGCGCTGGCCGGGGTTCGGATCGCCGAGGCCCAGGGCCCCGCCGAGCCGACCGCCATCCAGGTCGGCCTCAACGAGCAGGCCTACGCGGCCTTCGCCGAGGGCAACTTTGCCAAGGCCGCCCGCCTCTACCGGGCCTCGCTGGACCTCGGCCCGCTGAACCTGACCTGGGCCAATTACGGCTACGCGATCTTCAAGTTGGGCCGCTGTGAGGAGGCCGAGGCCGCCTACCGCGAGGCGCTCGACGCCCCGAGGCTCGCCGAGCCTCACCCCGACGAGGTCGCCGCGGGGGTCGCTGTCTACCGCGAGGAGCTTGAGCGCCATTGCGCCGCCGTCACGGTCACCTGCCCCGAGGGGGTCGACGCCTTTGCGCTGGGGGATGGGCGATCGCGGCCCTGCGGCGTCGCGCTGTGGCTGAGCCCGGGGTCGCACGCCGCCAGCGCCGAGGCGGGCGGCGGGCGGCTGGCGGCGAACCTGGAGGTGAGGTCGGGCGTCGCGATGGAGGTCGCTCTGGTGGCGCCCGCCGAGGTCGTCCCCGCGCGCCCGGACCCGGAGGGGGAGGGCGCCTGGGTGGGCACCGCGGGGTTGATCAGCGCCTGCGTGGGGGGCGCGGCGCTGTTGACCGGCGGGGTGCTGGAGGTGGCCGTGCTGCAGCCGGGCCTCGACGAGCTTGAGGCCACCGCAGATCCGGCCCTCTTTGCCGAGCGCCGCGAGGCGCTGGCCGGCCAGCAGGCGCTGGTCAAGGGGCTCGTCATCGGCGGCGCGGCGCTGGCGGCCACGGGGATCACGCTGATCATGCTCGACGGCGGCGAGCCCGAGCCCGAGGGGCTGACCCTCCGGCCCTGGTGGAGCGGCCAGATGGCGGGGGTTGATCTCCGGTGGTGAGATCGGCCATACCGCTTTTGAACATTTTCAAGGGTTTGGCTACCCTGTAGCGGACTGGACTTGAAACAACCTCGCCCGACGGCCAGCGCCGGGTCCGCCAGGAGGCGCCTAAGGAGCGCATGTTGATGATGATAAAGAACTTTTTGGCGGCGTTGATCGCCCTGGGCTTGCTGGCGGCGTGGTCTGCCGAGGCGGACGCCTACTCCTTCCGGATCGCCCAGTACCCCAACGGCGACTGCAACTTCTGCCACGTCTTCCCCGGGGGGCCGCGGACGTCCTTCGGGCTCTCGGTCCAGGCGACCCTCCAGGGCGGCAACGTCAACTGGCCGGCGATCTTCGCCATCGACTCGGACGGCGACGGCTATACGAACGGCGAGGAGCTTGGCGATCCCAACGGGGTGTGGGTCCGGGGCAATGTGAACCCGAGGCTGCTCTCGGAGCCCCAGGACGCCTTCGACGTCCCGGCCCTGGTCGGCCAGCGCCCGACCTTGACCAACGCCGCGGTCACGGTCAACGAGGACACGACCCTGCAGGGCGTTCTCGGGGCGGTCGACCCCGACGGGGGCACGCTGCGCTTCCGCGTCGTGACCTCGCCCACGCGCGGCACGCTGGTGATCACCAACAGGGTCACCGGCGCCTACACCTACACGCCGAACGCGAACTACTTCGGCAGCGACGCCTTCACCTTCCAGGTCTTCGACGGCAACAACATCGCCGTGGCGCCGGGTCAGGTGGCGATCACCGTCGCCCCGGTCAACGACGCCCCCTCGATCGCCACCGATGGGAATCAGGCGGTCCTGGAGGATGAGACGATCAGCTTCAGCGTCAGCGGCGCCGACGTCGAGGACGGCGAGGTCGGCATTGAGATCGAGGGTCTGCCCGAGGGGGCGACCTTCGACGCCGAGGCGGGGGTCTTCAGCTGGACGCCGACCTTCTTCCAGGCCGGGGACTACACCGTGACCTTCATCGCGGTGGACAACGACGGCGGGGCGACGGCCGAGGAGGTCGAGATCGAGGTCATCAACGTCAACCGTCCGCCGGTCATCGACCTGCTGCAGGGTCTTCAGGTCGGCAATGAGGGCGACACGCTCACCTTCACCGCCTCGGCCAGCGACCTCGACCTTGAGGCCTTGACCTACACGTGGTCCTACGGCGACGGCGCCCAGGCCTCCGGGGTCGGGCTGACCGCGGTGAGCCACGCCTACCCGAGAGACGGCGCGCTCACGCTGACCTTGACCGTGAGCGACGGGATCGACACGGACTCGGGGACTCTGGCGATCACGCTCCAGAACGTGCTGCCGGAGGTGAGCGTCGGCGGCGACCTGAGCGCCAACGAGGGCGACGCGGTCCTGCTCTCCGGCCAGTTCTTCGACCCTGGGACCGCCGACCAGCACATCATCATCTGGCAGTACGGCGACGGCGGCCAGCGCCAGGGCCAGCTTGAGGTCTCGCACGCCTACGCCGACAACGGCACCTTCACCGCGACTCTGATCGTCAGCGACGAGGTCGGCGCCGACTCCGACGCGCTGGTCGTGACCGTCCAGAACGTGGCGCCGGTGGCCAACGCTGGCGGGAACCGGACGATCAACGAGGGCACCCCCTTCACCTTCCCCGGCCAGTTCACCGACCCCGGCACGGCCGACCAGCACACCTACCTGTGGGACTTCGGCGACGGCGGCACCGACACCCAGCGCCAGCCCACCCACGCCTTCGCCGATCAGGGCACCTTCACGGCGAGCTTCAGGGTGTCGGACGACGACGGCGGCTCGGACGCGGACACGATCGCGGTCACGGTCCTCAACGTCGCCCCGCAGGTGACCAGCCGCCCGGTCCTGTACGCGATCCTCGAAGAGCTCTACGTCTACCAGGTCACGGCCATCGACCTCGGCGACGACACGGTCAGCTACGCGCTGATCGACGGCCCCGAGGGCATGGTCATGGACGACGCCGGTCGGATCACCTACACGCCGGCCCTTGAGGAGCAGGACAACATCTACGACATCCTCATCCACGTCACCGACGAGGACGGCGGCCTGACGGCGCACGCCTTCGAACTGCGCGTCGGCCTGCCCGACCGCGACGGCGACGGCGCCGACGACGAGTGCGAGGAGCGCTTCAACCGCCTCGACCCGGACGACCCCGACGACGGCCCGCAGGACTTCGACGGCGACGGCCTGACCAACGCCGAGGAGTGCCAGGACGACACCAACCCGCTGGTCAGCAACGCGCCGACGGCCCCGAGCGTCAACGCGCCCTTCACCAACCAGCTCGTCAACACCCCGAACGTCACGCTGATCGTCAACAACGGCGTCGACCCCGACGGCGACCCCGTCACCTACTTCTTCGAGGTCTACCGCGACTCGGCCCTGACCCAGCGCGCTGGCCTCTACGAGCGCGTCCCGGCGGGCCAGAACGTCACCCGCGTCACGCTCGACTTCGCGCTGACCGAGGACGCGGCCTACTACTGGAGGGCCCGCGCCTACGACGGCAACGGCTACAGCGCCTTTACGGCCGTGGCCAACTTCCGCTTCTCGCTCTTCAACGACCCCCCCTCGGTGCCGGTGCACGTCAGCCCGAACGGGATCGTCGATCAGGCCCCGGTCGTCTTCACCGTCCGGGCCTCCATCGACCCCGAGCGCGAGATCCCCGTCGGCTACGACTTCCAGATCTTCGACGACGCCATGATGCTGCACGACTCGATCCTGGGCCTGCCGGGCCGCGGGGACACGGTCGACTTCGTCAGCACGCGGCCCTTCGAGGAGAACAAGACCTACACCTGGCGCGCCCGGGCCACCGACGTGCGCGGCATCAGCTCCGCCTTCAGCGAGCCCCAGGCCTTCGTCATCAACCTCATCAACTCCTTGCCCCCCGCGCCCGCCCTCGTCTCGCCGGAGCTCAACGCCACGATCGACGCCGTCGAGGGCCTGCGCTTCATCGCCGAGGCCGTCGAGGACGAGGACAACGACCTGGTGACCTACGCCTTCCGCGTCTCGACGACGAACACCTTCGACCCCGGCACCGTCATCGCCACCCAGGAGGGCGTCCAGGCCGACGGCAACGGCCAGGTCACCTTCCAGGCGCTGCCCGAGACGCCGGTCGAGGAGAACAAGGTCTACTTCTGGGACGCCCGGGCTTACGACGGCGAGAACTTCGGGCCGCAGTCGATCCGCAGCTTCCGCTTCAGCGTCGAGAACGAGCCGCCCTCCAAGGTCACCCTCCAGAGCCCTGCCGACGGCACCTCCATCGGCCAGGTGGACCCCGACTTCGTCTGGGCCAACGTCCTTGACCCCGAAGAGACCCCGGTGACCTACACGCTGGAGGTCTTCGCCGACGAGGCGCTGCGAGACCGGGTCCGCCAGCTCAACGACGTCGTCCCGACCGAGGGCAGCGACATGACCACGGCCCAGGTCGCCGAGCTGGACAACAACACGACCTACCGCTGGCGCGTTCGGGGCACCGACGCCGACGGCGTCGAGGGCGAGTGGAGCGACGTGGCGACCTTCACCGTGTCCACGGCCGGGCTGGCGCCGGGCGCGCCGACCGTCTTCTCGCCCGTCGAGGAGGAGGTCTTCAACAAGGGCGAGGAGATCGATCTGGTCTGGGAGAACGCCGAGGACCCTGAGCGCGGCGCGCTGCTCTACGACGTCGAGGTGCTCAACAACGCCGGTCAGGTCATCACCGGCAAGTCGGTGCCCGAGTCGGCCACGGGCCAGGGCCTGACCTCCTACATCCTGGAGGTGTCGCTGGCCCCTGCGAGCTACACCTGGCGGGTGCGCGCCGACGACGGCGCGCAGAAGGGCCCCTGGTCCGACTCCGGCTCCTTCCGCGTCGTCGAGATCATCCCCCCGGCCCCGAAGAAGGAGGGCTGCGCGGCGGTCGCCCCCGCCGCTGGCGCCCCCGCCGGCCTGCCGCTGATCGCCCTGCTCGCGCTGGGCCTGCTCGCGCTGGCCCGCCGCCGCCGCTGATCCCGCGCCGGGGCCGCCGACGAACCTTGTCTGTCGGCCCCTGACTTGACGCCCCCGCTAAAACTCTCGATATTTATCTACGGCACACCTCCTGGCCTAAGGGCGGCCTGAGGGTTACGCAGGGGCCAAGCGCGCATGTCCACCCCGATCGTCAACACCCATCGCCTCCCCCCAGGCACGATCCTGGAGGATCGCTATGAGGTGACAGGCTTTATCGGGGTGGGGGGCTTCGCGCAGGTCTATCGGGGCCAGCAGCTGGCGATCAACCGCCCTGTCGCCATCAAGATCCTGCAGTCGCGCGAGAGCTTCACCGATCAGGCGGCCTTCGAGGAGCGCTTTTTGCGCGAGGCCCAGACCGCCGCGCAGATCCGACACCCCAACGTGGTGACGATCTACGATTACGGGGTCACCGGCCACCAGCCCTACATCGTGATGGAGCTGCTCGAAGGCCACGACCTCAGCCACGAGCTCAAGCGCGGCGGCGGCATGGCGCCCGATCGCATCCTGCGCCTCTTCATCAAGTGCCTCGACGCCCTCGGCGACGGCCACCGCCAGGGCATCATCCACAAGGACCTCAAGCCGGCCAACCTCTACCTCAACGATCCGGGCACCCGCAAGGAGATGCTCAAGATCCTCGACTTCGGCATCGCCCGGCTGGGCCAGGAGTCCCACCTGACCAGCACCGGCCAGCTCATGGGTACCCCGAAGTACTACGCCCCCGAGTACATCAAGACCCAGATCGTGACGCCGGCGCTGGACGTCTACCAGATGGGCCTGATCCTCGTCGAGTGCTTCACGCGCCGACCCGTGGTGGACGTCGATGACCCCTACGTCTGCCTGATGCGCCACTCGCTCGGCGATCTGGAGATCCCCCAGAGCCTGATGAAGGGCCCGCTCGGGGCGGTCCTGGCCATGGCCATGGCCCTGGATCACACCCAGCGCTACCCCAACGCCCACGTCTTCCGCGACGCCCTGGAGACCATCGACCCGGCCACCATCGAGCAGGTCCAGGTCGGCGAGCCCATGTGCCGCCTCTCGGAGACCTCCGGCAGCCTGATGACCAGCGCCGTCTACCCGGGGCCGTCCACCGGGACCGGGCCGCTCTCGCTGCCCAACCACACCGGGGGCCGCTCCAGATCCCCCAGCGGCTCCGCCAGACCCCCCAGCGGCCCATTCCCCGGCGACGACTCGGCCCGCGCCCGCGTCTCGCGCGGCGCGCGCATGCGCTCCACCTCCCAGAGCCAGGCGATGCCCTCGCCCGCCCAGCCCGAGGCGACCAGGCCCAGGCGCACCGCGCTCTGGGTCGGCCTCGGCGTCGCCGCGCTCGCCCTGCTCCTGCTCCTCGGCGGGGGCGCGGGCATGGCCTGGTTCATGAATCAGGACGAGGAGATAGCCGCAGGGCCGCCGACCCCGTCGCCCGAGCCCGCCCCCCCCGTCGAGCGCCAGGAGGAACCCCCGCCGACGCAGAACATGCCCGACTTCATCATGGGCGAGGCGCAGTCGGTCAAAGTGACCATCCAGGTGGATCCGGAGGGCGCCGACGTGATCTTGCGCAACGAGCGCCTCGGGCAGGCCCCCTTCGACTACAACTTCGCCTCGGAGGCCGACGACCCGGTCACGCTCTTGATCTCGGCCATGGGCTACAAGCCGCAGACCTTGACCCTGCACCCCTCCGACGCCCCAAGGGCCGAGATCAAGCTGGAGCGCGACCCCAAGGTCCGGCTGCCCGGCGAGGCCCAGTCGCCCCCCCGCGAGGTCAAGGGCAACGACACCCCCACGGGCGTCGGCGACGCCCCGCCCCCCGCCAACGATACAAAGCCCCCCAAGAAGGACTCCGGCGGCGGCGGCATCCTCATGCCCCCACCCGAGTGACCCCCATGCGCCGAGCCCTCGCCGCCATCCCGATCGCCCTCCTGCTGCTCCTGGCTGCGCCGGTCGCCGCCCAGGACGACGCCCTCATCGAGCCGACGGCGGAGCAGATCGAGCTGAGCAAGCAGGCCTACAGCGCCTTCCTGGCCAAGGACTGGGACGAGGCCATCCGCCTCTACCAGGAGATCATCGACCTCGGGCCGCTCAACTTCGCCTACGCCAGCCTCGGCTTCGCCCTCTTCAAGGCCGATCGCTGCGAAGAGGCCCGCGACATCCTCGATCAAGCCGAGTCCGCCCCCAAGGTCTCCAACCCCACCCCCGAGCAGGTCGCCTCCCTCATCGCCCAGTACCGCGACACCCTCGCCCAGCAATGCCTCGGCTCCATCATCGTCACCTGCCCCCAGGAGGGCGTCACCCTGACCGTCGACGACCAGCCCTCACAGCTCTGCGCCGGCAAGGCCATCTACGTCATGCCCGGCCCGCACACCCTGCGCGGTGAGCTCAAGGGCAAGACGACCGAGCAGGTCGTCCTCGTAGGCGCCATGTCCACCCACGCGATCACGCTGGAGATCCCCGGCCTCGTCGAGGAGGTGATCGTCGACCCTGGCCCCGATCCCATACCCTGGGAGCTCGGCCAGCTGGGCGCCACGGGCATCGCCGTCGGGGCCGCTGGCGCCCTGACCCTGATCGGCGCCCTGAGCGTCGAGCTCTTCGTCCTCGGCCCCGAACTTGAAGACCTCCGCGCCGCCTCGGCCAGCAATGATCTGGAGCGCTTCGACACCCTCAAGCCCGCCGTTGAGTCCCGACAGGCGCTCACCCAGGGTCTCCTGATCTCCGGCGTCGCGCTGACCCTGACCGGCGCAACCCTCCTCATCATCGACTTCTTCGACGGCGAGGGCGCCGCCGAGCCGGTGGGGCTCACCCCCTGGATCTCCCGCGATGGGCTCGGCCTCTCGCACGCCTGGACCTTCTAGCTCAATTTAGATGTCTGATTTCAACAACTTACAAACACGCTCAGGGAGCGAGCCTGCGGTGAGCCTTGAAATACCTGCGGGGCCTCCTCCCACAAACGGCCACATCAAGGAGCGCCAATGACCACGGCAGAGTTTGGTTTCGACAGCACCTCGGAGGAAGTCACGCGGGGCATTGATCTGAGCGGGACCTCGTGGCTGATCACGGGGTTCAACTCGGGGCTCGGTGAGGAGACCGCCCGCGTGCTGGCCCTGCGCGGCGCCCACATCGTCGGCACGGCGCGCACGGCCAGCAAGGCCGCCGAGGCCTTCGAGCGCCTGGGGATCGAGGGCACGCCTATCGCCTGCGAGCTGGCCTCCGTCGCGTCGGTGCGGGCCGCGGTGGACGCCGTGCGCGACACTGGCATCGCGCTCGACGGCATCATCGCCAACGCCGGCATCATGGCGCTGCCCGAGCTGCGTCAGCAGGACGGCTTCGAATTGCAGTTCTTCACCAACCACGTGGGCCACTTCGCGCTGGTCACCGGGCTGATCGACCAGCTCACGGACGAGGGCAGGGTCGTCGTGCTCAGCAGCATGGCCCACACGATGGCCCGCGAGCGCGGGCTGGAGCTGGACAACCTCTCCGGCGAGCGCGACTACCACCCCTGGAGGATGTACGGGCGCTCCAAGCTGGCCAACATCCTCTTCGCGCGCAGCCTGGCCCGGCGCTTCGCCGAGGCCGGCTCCAGGCGCACGGCCAACGCCCTGCACCCCGGCGTCATCAAGACCAACCTCTCGCGCCACATCCCGGACGCCGAGGGCATGTTCTCGCGCATGACCGTCACCCTCAAGACCGTCGAGCAGGGCGCCGCGACGCAGTGCTTCGTCGCGACCCACCCCAGCCTCTCCAGCGCCAACGGCCAGTACTTCAGCGACTGCCAGGAGGCCCGGGCCATCCCCGCGGCCTACGACGACGCGCTGGCCGAGCTCCTGTGGGCGCGCACCGAGGAGATCCTCTCGACCTTGTAGACCAGCGACGCGCGACGATCACCCGACGCTCCACGACCGCCCCACGCTCCACGACCGCCCCACGCTCAACGATCGCCCCACGCGCGACGATCACCCCACGCTCCACGAGCATCCCACGCTCGATGAGCATCCCACGCTCCACGAGCATCCCACGCTCCACGAGCACCCCACGCTCGACGAGCACCCCACGCTCGCCGATCGCCCCACGCTCCTCGCACCGCCCCCCCTCCGGGGGGACGGGCTCGTCGGGTGGGGCTGGAAACTCAGGTGGGCTGCGCCCTGGCGGTCGCAGGCCCGCGCGCGGCCCAGCTCGACACCTGGGGGAGCAAAAACTCCAATCTACAGGCCCACTTCGACGCGGTGATCCGCCCTCGCGGTTCTCTGGCGCCCGCGCGCCGGCCTGCGACCGAGAGGTCGCAGCCCACCCCGGGCATCCAAGCCCCACCCGACGAGCCCGTCCCCGCAGGGGGCGGTGCGAGGAGCGTGGGGCGTTCGGCGATCACCCCGCGATCGTCGCGTGTGGGGTGGTGCTGGCGTCGGTCCCCTGGGTTGGGGTATGGTGGCGCGCCTGAAACCAGCGCGTTGACCCCTTCGGGACCAGACAAGGAGAACCATGGCCCTTCTCATCAAAGGTGGTCGGATCATCACCGCCGCCGACGACTACCACGCCGACATCTACTGCGAAGACGAGCTGATCACCGCGATCGGCCACGATCTGGACGTGCCCGCAGGGACGGAGGTCGTCGACGCCAGCGGGAAGTACGTCTTCCCCGGCTTCATCGACCCCCACGTCCACATCCACCTGCCCTTCATGGGCACCTTCGCCAAGGACACCCACGCCACCGCGTCCATCGCCGCCCTGCACGGCGGCACGACGACCTACATCGAGATGGCCTGCCCCAACCGCGGCGAGGACACCCTGGAGGGGTACAAGATCTGGAAGGGCATGGCGGAGGGCAACAGCGCCTGCGACTACACCTTCCACATGGCCGTCTCGAAGTTCGACGAGGCCACCGGCGCGCAGCTGCGCGAGATCGTCGAGGACGGCATCGCCTCCTTCAAGGTCTTCCTGGCCTACAAGGGCTTCTTCGGCGTCAACGACGACGAGCTCTTCGCCACCCTCAAGCTCGCCAAGGAGCTTGGCGTCATCACCACCGCCCACTGCGAGAACGCCGAGCTCGTCGCCCAGCTCTGCACGAAACTCCTGGCCGAAGGCAAGACCGGCCCCGAGTGGCACGAGCCCAGCCGCCCCACCCGCGTCGAGGCCGAGGGGACCGGCCACTTCGCCACCTTCCTTGAGCTGACCGGCGCCACCGGCTACGTCGTCCACCTGAGCTGCAAGGACGCCCTCGACGCCGCCGTCGCGGCCAAGAATCGCGGCGTCAAGATCTACGTCGAGTCGGTCATCCCGCACTTCTGCTTCGACAAGACCTTCGCCGAGCGCCCCGACTTCCAGGGCGCCAAATGGATCATGTCGCCGCCCCTGCGCGACAAATCCAACCAGAAGGCCCTCTGGGACGGCCTCGCCATCGGGCTCGTCGACACCGTCGCCACCGACCACTGCCCCTTCGATCTGGCGCAGAAGGACATGGGCCGCTCGGCCTTCACCCTGATCCCCAACGGCATCCCCGCCATCGGCGATCGGGTCAACATGCTCTACACCTACGGCGTCTCGCGCGGCGACCTGAGCCTGAACCGCTTCGTCGAGAGCGCCTCGACCAAGGCCGCACAGCTCTTCGGCCTGACCCAGAAGGGGCGGATCAGCGTCGGGGCCGACGCCGATCTCGTCGTCTTCGATCCCGACTACCGCGGCGTCGTGACCCTCAAGGATCACAAGGTCAACAACGACTACTGCGGCTTCGAAGGCTTCGAGCAGGACGGCCGCCCGACGCACGTCACCGTCCGCGGGCAGGTGGCCATCCGAGACGGGCAGTTCACCGGGGACACGACCCGAGGCAAGCTCATCCGCCGCAAGCCCAGCTGCTTCTAGGCCGGGCGCCGCCCAGCGCACCAACGCGTGACGCCACCGTTCATCCCATCCGATCGTGGTGAACGGTGGCGACAGGTTTCCCATCGCGGTGGACCATCCTTCGAGCCTGGAGGTCGCATGTCTGAAGTGGGAAGCGGCCCTGTCTATGTGATGTGGTGCATCTTCGCGTGCGTGTGTGCGGGCGCCGCCTTCGTCTACTGGCTCAGGCCAGGGATGAGTTGGACCATCAACCACCCGGTCTTCGAAGCCACCATGCTCAAGCTCATCCGAGGCGGCGACCTCGATCGCCCACTCAAGATCTGCCACGCCATCCCCAAGACCCTGATTTCACAGGCATTGCGCGGCACCCTCTCGCTGGCGCTCAAGCGCGGCAAGCCCAGCGACCCGCAGAAGCTCACCGAAGAACTCGCCCGCAGCCTCCACGCCGACGCCGATGTCGCCATCAAGCAGCTCAGGCGGTGGAACGCGCTCGTCCTGCCCGCAGTCCTGGTGGCCTTCGTGGTGTGGTTGGGGTTGGGCACGCAGCCCAGGCGAGTCTGGTGGATGGGCGACTTCTCCCTGGAGCTGCAATGGCCCTTTCTCGTCGTCGCGGCGGCGCTCTACGGCGTGATCTCGGGGGCGAGGACCTCATGGACCCTGCGCAGGTTCCTGCTCAACGCCCCGATCACCTATGTCCCCCCGCTCGTCGAGGCCATCACGGGCCAACATATTGCCAACTTCGAGGTCGAGCGCGTCCTCAACCCCCACCCATCCCAGGAGCGCGACACCCCGGATCGCGCCGGTCAGAGCCCCAGCCAGATCCGCGAGGGCTTCCGCCTCCACCCCGCCCGCGAGCCGGGCCTGGACCCCATCGCCGCGCCTCCCGCCGCCCGCCAGAGCTGGCCCTTGAGGCGCGCGACGCGGAGCGGCTGGCTCGCCGGCCTGGGCCGCCGCGACGGGGTCGCCACCCTCCAAGGATACACCTTGACCTTGAGCATGGACGGGGGCGTTGAGCGGACCCTCGATCTGAGCCGTGCCCAGGTGGCCCACCTCCACGTCTGGCCCGAGGCAGGCCGTCGGCGCTGGCTGGAGCTGAGCCTCACCCTCGGCGCCGAGCGCCTCGCCTTTCAGAGCCAGCTGCCCGCCGCCCGCGTCCCCGAGCACGCTGCGCGCTTGAAGTCCTCCGCCCCCATCGCCCCCAAAGCGATGCTGGTGGCCATCTGGGGTCTCCTGCGCGACCTCGAATCCCAACGCGGCCAGGACCCGCCCCCGGCCATCTGATCACCGCGCTGGCCAACGTCCCGGCGTCGGCCAGCGACCGATCCTGTCCCCTTCCAGCGTCCTGGTTCTCGACAAGGCAGGCTGACCTCTCCGCTCAAGCGACGCCTTGGGCCGCGCGATCAGGGGCAGGGTTCGGGGGGCGGCTCGCCGTCGAGGCAGCCGAGGGCGTCGGCGTCGGGCGAGCGGGGATCGCAGCGCTCAAGGCCATTGCAGAGATCGCCGTCGTCGCAGAGCGCCTGGACGGGCTCGCCGACGCAGGCCCCGTCGCCCCGGCAGCGATCCCCCTCGGTGCAGGAGGCCCCGTCGTCGCAGGCCGACTCGGCGGGCAGCAGCTCGCCGTCGATGGGCGCGCAGGCGAAGCCCGTTGAGGCGTCGCAGGCGAAGGCCTGGCAGGAGCCGTCCCGGCAGTCCTCGGGGCTCAGGCAGGCGCAGGCCCCGGTGGGGACGTGGTCGACGGCCCGGCGCCCCTCGTCGCAGGCCGGCGCGGTGCACGCGATCCCGTCGTCCTGGGCCGGATCGAGGATCGCGGCGATCCCGGCGGCGCAGCCCGTCAAGGGGTCGGCGGCGAGGTTGGCCGGATCGCAGCGCTCGGGGCCATTGCAGAAGGCGCCGTCGTCGCAGTCGGCGTCGGCGGGCTGTCCGACGCAGGCGCGGTCGGCGTCGCAGGTGTCGGCGGCGGTGCAGGCGACGCCGTCGTCGCAGGGCTCGCCGGCCTCCTTGAAGGTCAGCCGACAGGTGAAGTCCGAGGGGTCGCAGGTGGCCTCGGCCAGACAGGGCGAGTTGGCCAGCGCCGCGCACTGGGCGTCGTCGGTGCAGGCGCAGCCCGAGGGGTTGTGGGTGATCGCGGCGGCGGCCTCGTCGCAGCGATCGACGGTGCAGTCGATCCCGTCGTCGATGAAGGCGGCGGGGTCGGGGGAGGCGCAGCCGAAGCCGTCGGAGGTCGGATCGGCCGGATCGCAGCGCTCGGGGCCATTGCAGAAGACGCCGTCGTCGCAGTCGGCGTCGGCGCGGCAGGCCGGGCGCGGGATGGCGTCGGCGTCGACGAAGGCCTCGCAGCCCGCCGCGCCGAGCAGCGGCATCATCCACACAAGCAGAGCGGGCGTCACGGTCTTCAAGGCATCGACCCCAGGCAAGCCAACGAGCGCCCTCATTCGTAGGCCGAAGCCCTCGGCGGCGTCAAGCGCGCACCCCAGGGCAATCGAGTTCTGACTGGCACGGCTTGCGGTCAGGAAGCCTGAGCCCCTCTTGCATCGGGCATTCAAGGTCCGACCGTCCAGGAGCCCGCTCGCCCCAGAGTGTGACACTCCACACCTCGATCCTCCAGGGTTCTGAGGGGCAGTGTGACACTGCCGGCCCAGACCCTCCAGGGTCCTGGGGGCCAGTGTGACACTACCGATCCCCATCCTCCAGGCAGCAGGGCGCCAGTGTGACACTGGCCGTCGAGACCCTCCAGGTCCCATCGGCCAGTGTGACACTGGCCGATGGGACCCCCAAGGGAGGGCGCCGAGATCACCACTGGCCCCAAAAGAAGCCCAGGATGTCCTGGCCCAGAGTGACACTCTGCCGGCACACCCTGGAGGGTCATCAAGGCCACCCACACCCTGAAATTTCCCACCTTGAGGATCAACCCTGGCCGAGTCACACCGGCGGCTGGCGCCTGGGGAGTGATGGCAGCAGGATCGAGGATGGCTTCGACAGGGTTCAGAGGGTTGTTGTTGAGGGGTGGCAAAATATTTTCACACTTACTATTGACACAGTAGTGAGGGGGGGGGTAGTAACGTAGTCGCAAGTGATGGTGTTGAGTCCAGGGGAGTGGCCTCCCCTTTGGAGGGTCAACAAGATGAGCACCCATCTCCAAGACGGCTCCAAACACCTCTCCAATGGACCCACGACGGCCGCTTCGAGCGGGTCCTTGTCGGCGTCGAGCTTGTCCCAGGCTTCGGTTCGTCCTGCGAGCCAGAGTTTGCTTCCGAGTTCGCCGCCCCCCGCAGCCCTGTCGAGCCCTACGGCAAAGGCCCACGCAAGGAAGACCCCGATCGTGGCGTCTGGGCGTGGCTCAAACGGCGCCGCGCGCCTGCCTGTGTCCCTGGCGATCCTCAGCGGGTTGAGCGGCCCATCGAGCTTGACCTTGTCGCTCGATCAGGCGCGGGTCCCGAGCACTGGCAGCGCCATCTCGGGTCTGGACGCTTCGGCGGTGGGCAAGTTCTTGAGGCGACGCCCGGCTTCGACACCGTCGCAGACCGACTCGCGCAGCGACAACGCGCGCGTCCCCCAGTCCTTCGGCCCCATGGCCTTGAGGCCGGACGGGGCTGCTGGTGTCGCCCTGTCCCGCGTCTCCTTTGGGCAAGACACCGAGGGCATCGGGGACGACAGGCTGGCGCCGGTGTTGGAGCCTCTTCAGCCCCCCCGGTCGCTCGGAAAGACACAGCTTGTTCCGTGCCGCTGTGCAGGGGCCGCTGCTGGACCTGCTCTTGAGCAGGGCCCTCCCGGCGCTCTGGGCTCGGCCATCAGACCCACTGCGATCCTCTCGAACCCTTTGAGCGAGGCCACCATGACGACCACGATAGAGATTCTGCCCAAGACGCCCTTGCGCGAGGCGATGACCCAGGCGCCCGCAGCGGCCCTCGACGTCGGCCAGTTCAAGACAGGGCTGTTGCAGGCCTGGGGCGACATCAGCGCGGGCGACACGGTCGCCATCGTCATCCAGCAGGCCAACATCAACGAGGACAGCGCCTTTGCAGACATCGCGGCCATGAGCCTGACCTTGGACAGCACCATGGGAGCGGCCACGGCGGGCAACAGCCTCGAGATCGGGGTCGCGGGGCGCTTCATTCGCCTGAAGATCACCCCCACGTATGGGGCGGCCATCAACGGCGTCAACGTCCGGGCCATCGTCCACCTCAACCGCGACTGAAGGAGACACCATGGACGACCAATGGAGGGTCTTGATGCCCAAGACCCAGATCTTTCGCACGTTCATCCAAAGCACCGCTCAAGCCATGGAGCTCGATCCCAACCGCAGGACGACCTTGAGGCTCAAGGCCGAGTTCGTCGACATCATCTCAGGAGCCGCCGAGCTCACGATCGACATCGAAGAGGCCACGCGGCTTGAGGAGACGGCCTTTGTGACCAGCCCCACCCAGCAGGTGGTGCTGGGCAATGACACCACCAGCGCGCAGGTCACCCAGGCGGTGGTCTCGTTGGCCTTCTCGGGGCGCTTCGTGAGGGTCAAGGCCCAGGCGAGCCTGGGCTCGACGAAGTGGGCCAACCTTCAGGCCGAGGTGCTCGTTCAGTGACCCCAGCCGCCCCAGGGCGCAACGCAAAGGCTCCGCAGGCCACACAGGCCGGGAGCCTGTGTCATCCCAACCCGACGGAGGACCTCATGGCCGCCTGGATCGACATCTTTCCGAAGACCCACCTGGTCGGGACGTTTGCGCAAAGCACCTTCCAGGCCACCGACACGGCGACCTTCAAGACGGGCACCTTGCAGGTGTGGGTCGACGGCCTCCTGGCCGGCGACTCGGTCTCGGTCGTCGTTCAGGACGCCGACTTCAACGAGGAGCGCGACTTTGCCGCCAGCGACAACCCCTCGCTGGCCTTCTCCAGCGACGGCTCACAGCTCCTCAGGGTGTCGCTGCCCAGGCGCTTCGCTCGCCTTCAGGTCGTCCCGACGCTGGGGACCGCTGAGGGGATCAATGTCAGGGCAGAGTTGACCTTGATGGGGTGAGAGGACACCGCAGGCGGGTCAAGGAGAGAGACCGTGGCTTTGCACGAGTTGGGAACACAGGGCCTCGTGCTGCCAGGGCAAGCGCTGGCCCGCAAGCTGCGCACGCTGAGGTTCAGCCGGGCGACCTTGGCATTGGGTCCGGCCTTGTATATCCTTGAAGGCGACTTCGAGGCGGGGCCGTCGGTGGCGCTGTGGTTGGCGCCAGGGGCCGTGATCGAGGTGCGGGGCTCGTTGACGATCCGAGGGCCAGTGTTTGCGCCCCCCCAACGCATCTTTGCCACCCGCATCGCTCAGGATGGGACGGCCACCAGTGGGGTCGTGATCGACGCCACAAAGGGCACGCAGTTGCCCGAGGTTCTGCCGGAGTGGTGGGGGGCAGGGGCGCCAGACGATCGAGGCGAGGGCTTGCAGGCCATGGCCCTGAGCCTTGCGCGAAAGTGCAGGGTGAGCGTCCGATTCGAGGCCCAGTCCTACCTCGCCCGCCCGATGCACCTCAGGCCCGGTCATCGCTTCTTCTCTGCGCGTGGCACGACCTTGATCGCGGCAGGCCCTGAGCTTCCCTTGCTCCACATCGATCCGATGTTGGCGGTGGACATCGGGTCGGACGACTCACCCGTTGACCCATCTTTGGGGATGCTCGATGCGCAGACCTTCATCGAGAGCGTCAGCTTCGAGGGTCTGGGTCCACAGGCGGCGGTCGAGGCGAGCGGGTCCACGCAGGAGAGGGCGCTCGTGGTGGTCAGCCCCTTGCCGGGCAAGAAGGTGCCCCTTGAGTTGACCGACTGCGCGTTTTCCAAGGTCAAGGGCACTGGTCTGGTGATCCCGCCGGGCTGCGCCCTTCAGGCCTCTCGCTTGACCGCCAGCCAGTGCACCGTCGCGGGGATCAGGACGGCCTCCGTGCCGGAGAGCGCGGGCGAGACGACCTTCTTTCAGTGGACCAATGCCACCCGGAGTCCTCGAACGCTCTTCGGGGCCAGCGTCAGGATCGGGGACGGGGCAGGGCATAGGGTGATCGTGCAATGGCGCGATGTCCGCGTTGAGGGCGAGGTCCGCGTTGAAGGCGATGAAGCCTCGCGCGTGACCTTGACGCGGTGCGCGATCTCCGAATCGCTCAGGATCGAGGCACCAGGGGCCCAGATCATCGCCGTCGAGTGTCAGATACGATCAGGATCCTTTCATGACAAACCTGTCGTGCTGGGCTCGACGCTCAAGACCCCGGGGGTGGCGCTCTTGAGCCAGTGTACCCTTGAGGTCGACCCAGGCCGGTCGCCTGCCGCGCAGGCTGGTCGAGCTGCCTTGACCTTCGATTGGCGCCAACCCAACTCCGGCGGGGCGCCTTTGGTGTTGATGGCCCGTGTGTCGTCCACGAGCACGCCGCGCTTGCCCCTGTTTGACATCCCGTCGGTGTGGTTGCGCTCTGCGCGTGGGGTCAAAGATGAGCCCGTGGTGATGTTCGATCACGTGGTGTTGAAGGGCACGCGGCTCGGCCTGCTGCTGGAGGGCGTCCAACACGTCCTGGTGGGGGGAGCCTCGCGCTTCCCGATGCGTTCGGCGCGAGTTCTGGACATCGGTGCGCAGCTTGTGGTTTCGACGCCCAGGCTGAAGTCGTTTTTTGGTGGCCTCGACAACGCGACGCTCTTTCCGGGGATGTGCCTGACCTTTCAAGGCTACCCCATGGGCCTTGCCGAGGTGTTTGACGCGCCCATGGTCGATGTCGAGGCGATCTTTTGTCAACTTGGGGGTCGCCTGCTGACCGCCCCGTCTCTTGTGGCGCTGCCTACCGGGGCGCTGCTGGGCGATCAGATCGTGGGTGACAACGAAGAGCCCATCTTTGTCTTTGCGCGCCAAGGCAATGGGCCTCTGCGATGGCTTGGCGTTGAGCGAGAGTCATGAAGATGGACACAGAACGCTCCTTCACCGTGCTATGGGTCTCCCTGTCGATGGTGTCGCTCTGGGCCTGTGGTCCTCCCCCCGCCCAGGAGCCCTCGCCTGATGCCGGCCCCGGCGACACCCTCGACGCCGCCCCCTCAAGCGATGTCGCCGAGCCGAGCGACAGCAACCCCGATCTGGACGAGGGAGAGCGCGACACGCCTCAAGCGACCGACGCGCTTGACGACGGGGCCGATGTCACTCAGGCGCAAGACGTGTCCATGCAAGACACCCCTGAGGTTCTGCCCGAGGACACGTCGCTCGAAGACGAGGACGGCGGCTCTCCAGACGAAGAGATGCCTTGTGAGGACGACGCTCAATGCGAACAAGGCTTGTCGTGCTGCGGGGGTCAGTGCGTTGATCAGACCTCCGACCGGGAGCACTGCGGCGCTTGCGACAACGCCTGCCCGGTGGAGTGCGGCCCAGGGGTGTGTCTCAGGGCCGTCCAGATCGACGCGGGGGACGAGCACACCTGCGCGGTGCTCAACAACGGCACGGTGCGCTGCTTTGGCGACAGCCAGTTCCACGAAGCAGGCTTTCGGCAGATCGATCCGGACGACTGGCTCAGCTGGATCCCCAACAGGATCCCCTTGGAGATCGAAGGGATCGACGACGCCGTGCAGGTCACGGCGGGCGTCGCCCACAGCTGTGCGCTGCACGCTGACGGGGGCGTGTCGTGCTGGGGAGGGAACATAGGTCGGCAGCTGGCCCTGGGTGACACGGGGCTGGTCAGCGCCACGCCGGTGCGCATCGAAGGGCTCAGCGGCGTGACCTTCATCGAGTCGGGCCAATACCACACCTGCGCGGTCCTGCCGGACGGTGACGTGACGTGCTGGGGCAATGGCGGCTTTCTGAACCTGCCGCGTGATTGGCCTCCGCCCACCCGCGACAACCCAGGCCCGCGTCTCGTGTCCGGCATCCACGATGTCAAGAGCATCTCCTTCAGCGACGACGACGGCTTGTGGCTCCACAACGACGGCACCATCAGCGCCTTTGGGCAGGGCACCTTTGGAGAAATGGGACCCCGTCTTACAGAAGTCAGATCTCAGTTCGTGCGCCTCGAAGGCTTGCGTGCCACACAAGTGTTCGCGAGCGGGACCCACTCCTGCGCGGTTGATCTTGAGGGCCAGCTGTGGTGCTGGGGAGCCAACCACCACTTCCAGGTCGGCCCTTTCTCTTGTGGCGAGTGCTACAACCCCATGCCCGTCCCCAACGCCATCAACGTCACTTCCGCTGCTCTCTGGCGAGGGTATAGCATCAGCCTTTTTACGAACCAAGCAGGTCAAGTTATGTTCATTGGAAACCCCGGTGTGCTTAACAGCGGTCAGTCGTTTGAACCACCTGAAAACAACCCGGGCCTGCCCAAATCCTTCCCGAACACCTCCATCGATGACTTTTTTATAGATATTGTGGCGCACCCTGATCACTACTGCGCTTTGAGTCAGCGTGGTCAGATCTATTGTGCTGGAAGCAACGCGTGGGGTCAACTTGGTAGAGACGGCAGTGGAATCGCAGCCCCTGTCCAATGGTGAGTCATCATGTCCTTGAGTATGGCTTACGAACCTGGAAACATCTTCATCATTGAAAACGATCCCGACATCAATACGCCTTCAGACATATTCATTGATGGATCCAGAGACTGCCGAAATGGTATCAATCGAATCTTGGCAGATGCATTTTCAAAAGGAGAGGACCCTATTCTCTACTTTCCTGCTGGCACATATCTGATCCTGTTTGACCCCGAACTCTCTCCAAGTAGTGTAAACAATGACTTTGTCTTCGCCAATCCCACTGACCCTCTCGTCCACGCACGGATCTTCTTCGAACCCGGTGCACGCCTTCTTCCAATGGCTGCCAGAATTAACCCAGCGGATAACCGGACCCTGCTCCCCGAACCCCGCCCAGTGGCAGCCTCTCCCCTCAATTTTGATGACCCGACCGACCCCAGCAATCCAACGGTGGGGTTGTGTGGGGAATGCTGCAACATCGAGGCGGCGGCATCCCGTGCTGAGGTGATCCAGGCGCGGACGACCTTGCCGGTGCTATTCCGTATCGTCATCGAAGGAGAGATCGCGGCGAGCTTGCATCAGTGTTTCGTCGTGGACGCCTTTCGTCAGCTTTGCAACCAGAACATCTTCGTCCCCACGCTGCGTGACGCCGAGGGGAATCTGGTGCCAGACACCTTGAGCGAGTGGCCCGATGCTCAGAGCACCAGGATACAAACAGGCTCCTTGCGCATGGCGGCTGTCGCGGGGGTCGTCTTCGGCGCCAACAGCCCTGAGAGAGGGTGCTTTATCCCCAGTGGTGGGGCGCGGCCCAGGGCAACCTCGAAGACGATCTGGTCGACGAAGGCCAGACGACGCAGGGGAATAAGTTCTTCTGGGCGCCATACAACACCACGTCGGACAACAAAGCTCTTGATGCTTGTTTGCTGGCCTCGCGCCCAGGCCAGACCATCCGCATCGTGGACACCCACAGCCTCGTGCGCAGCTTCGTGCGCCCTGGCCGCACCATCGAGGGACACACGGGCTTCATCACCCGCCCGCCTCGCCAAGACCTCGCCCAACTCAGCCCCAATGCCTCAGCGCGCCAGATCGTCAAGACCCTCAACCTGCTCAAGGCCGCCTTTCAACGCCACCTGCGCAGCGACCCCAAGGACATCCTTGAGAATGTCCTCCTCGTCCCCCCTGGGGCCAACCCTGATGAGTTCAGAGCCCATCGGCCCGTCGGCATCACGCAGATCGATGACGTCCCGCATACTGTGCCCATGGCGCAGGGCGCCAACCTCGAACAGGCCAGGATCCTGGCCAACGGCCTCATCGATGTCTTCCTGCACCACGCCTCCAACGACGCTCAACACCGTCGCCTCCCACCACCTGACGAATCGCGGATCGACGCTCAGATCCAAAGCCTTCAAATCCCCCCCATCAACGGAGGTGCTCTGCGCGCCGCGTTGATCGGGTTGACCAACAGGCTGATGATATTTTTCGCAAGCCACTTTGCCCTTCACGAAGTCCACCACGAGGAACTCGAAGCCCACTTCGCCCGGCTTGGCCCCCCCCTGGCGGACTGGCCCACGCCCTTGGGCTTCACGCCCCAGGACAACGATCGGACCTTGACCACCGAGGACTTCATCGCCCCTGAGCCGGGAGACGATCTTTATCCTCCGATCCACTTTCGCGGCCTCCACTTTGGCGTCGATCCCACAAGCCAGGGACCCTTCAATGGCTTCAAGCTCGAGCACTCGGCCTGGATCTTCCTCGGCGCTCAGAAGAACTCGAGAGCCCGCGTGACCGCCTTTGTCGGGGGCTGCCGCTTCGAGGGCTCGCCCGGCGACGGCATCCTGGTCAACCGACACGTCAACGCCACCGTGCGCAAATGCAGCGCCATCGACTGCTTCCGCGCGGGCCTGGCCCTGACGGGCGGCAACACGAGCCTGACCCTGACAGAGTTCTGGACCCTGGGCACGCGGGCGCTGCGCAGCGGCATCGACATGGAGGTCGAGCAGTACGACAGCCGCAATGTCTTCAGGCAACACCTTCCCCCTGGCACCCTCCCCCCTGGTCCCATCCCCAGGCCCTGCGTCATGCCCAGCCATCGCGTCGCGCTGGACGCGGCCTTTGACTTCTCAATGGCCAACGTCTACCTGTCGCGCAATCTCCAGTTGACCCTGGCCAGCAACCTGGACACCTGCAGCCGACCCTCGACGCTGGTGGCCGAAGGCCTTGTCCACGAAGAGGCGCCCTTCGTCCTTGAAGGCACCCACACCAGCATGCACTTCAAGGGCTGCAAGCTGACCAATCAGGAGCTTCTGGGTGAATCCTCGGCCTTCGCCGGAGGCACAGCGCTGGGCACGCTCTTCTGGAAGGAAGATGCCCCAGCCCAGCCCATCGTCTTTGATGCCTGCATCCTGGCGACGCGAAGGGCTGACTTTGTCGTCGGTCAAGGCGCGCGGCCTTCGGACCCCAATACCATCGACAAACCCATCCACGAATACGCCGCAGTGGCCATCAACCCCGGCCCCAGCACCAACCTGGACGTCACCATCAGACACTGCATCCTGCGCCCCGAGCGCCTCGATCTGATGCAGGCCAAGGCCGATCGCGATGAGCGTTCAACCACTCAACGCTTCCGCTTCTTCAAGACCAACGGCGCCCTCGAAGCCTTGTTTGCGACCTCGGGCCTGCCCGTCCCCAACCATCTGGTCATGGGCGTCCTGGTGCTCCAGACCCATCCCATCGACATTGACACGGTCAGCGAAAGACACCGCATCCGGGTCGAGGGTTGTCTGGTCGGCCCCGGTCTTCACGTGGGGATCGCAGGCTCTGGAGCCACGGCCATTGAGTTGGTGCGCAACCGCATCGAGGGTCGGGTGGGCATGTTGTGGGCTGGGGGGCCGCGCTCGGGTCTGAATGTGCGCCTGGAGTTGGGTCACTGGGTCACGGACAGGTTCATGCTCATCGATCTGACCGATCCCCGGCCCCTTCGTCAGTTGACCTTCGAGCGCGTTGAACTCGCCGCGGGTTTTGGCAGCTGGGCGTGGTGGACCAAGGCTGGAACCTCCCCCGGCACCATCGACTTTGTGGGCTCGCGAACGCTCAACGCCCCGCTGAACACCTCACCGAGCCAGATCGAGGACGCCATCGATGCCCGCACGCCCACCACACCAGACCGCCGGTCTGGGGTGCACCTGGGCATGCCGAGCGACTTCCTCAAGATCAGCAATCCCGCCCCTGGCAAGCCCCTGATGTGGTACAACACCCCAAGTGGCGTCTCCTGGTCCACCGAAGACGACCCCAACTGGCTCCTACTCTGGAAGGTCTCGTGAGCCCAAGGACCTGAAGCCTACAGGCCCCGACCAGCACCCGCTCCTCGCTCGCGTCCAGATCGCCGGAGGCGTTCTCATCCTCTCTGGCTCCTGCGATCTGGAGGCGGTAGGCCCCGCCCTCATCGACGTGTCCCCAACCTGACCATTGAACCGAACTCGAAGCCAATCCTCATAAATTCGTATTCGTATTCACTGTAGGTAGCGCCCATTGGCATGCCAACTGAACTCAGGGCATCTTTTGTAATTAATTTTCGTTTCTTTCTAATTATTAAACCGGCTGAATGGCTTGACGTGTCCGCTGGACTCAACCCGATCCCTCCACGGCGCTCTCGCCGCCCGCCCCACACGGTCACCCCTGCGAAGGTGTCCCTTGCCCCCCACCCGCGCCAGCGACGGGTTGAGGTCGCGTGACGTTGGGCCTAGAGTCGGAGGTCAAGGGCGTAGGCCCGCTGATTCAGAGGCTCGTATGCGCTCGGAGGTCGATCCTGACAAGCTGCGCCGGTTGATGAAGGCGCTGGGGCGGTCGGCGCGCGGGCCAGGGCGGATCTACCTGACGGGGGGGGCCAGCGCGCTGCTGGTCGGCTGGCGTCGCTCGACGGTCGCCGTTGATATTCGGCTCGACCCCGAACCCGACGGGATCTTTGAGGCCATCGCCCGGCTCAAGAATGAGCTTGACGTCAACGTGGAGCTGGCCTCCCCTCAGGACTTCATGCCCGAGCTGCCCGGCTGGCGCGATCGGAGCCTCTTCATTGAGCGGTGCGGCGAGGTCGACTTCTTCCACTACGATTTCTACGCCCAGGCGCTCTCGAAGCTCTCGCGAGGCCACGGTCGAGATCGCGCCGACGTCGGCGCCATGTTCGAGCGAGGGCTGATCGACGTCGAGGGGCTGCGGGGCGCTCTGGAGGCCACTCTGCCGCGGATCATCCGCTTCCCGGCCCTCGACGCCGATGTGCTCAGAGGCCGCGTTGAGGTCTTCCTCAAGGATCTGGAGGTCGGCGATGGCGAGGGTGGATGATCTGGATGGGCTCATGGCGGAGCTGCCCGAGGCCGAGACGATCACGGCCGGGCTTGAGGATCTGCGAAGGGGGGTGAAGGACACGGTGGGGGCATTGCTCGTGGCCATCGCGGCGCCGCGCCTGCGGTCGCTCGGGCTCGACGTCCCCCCGGACGATCGGCTGCCCGACGAGCCCGAGCTTCGCCTCTACCGCCACCTGTGCCGGATCTCGACCGACGGGGGCGCCTATGTCCAATACAAGGCGATGCTGTCGCGCCTCGTCAGCTTCGAAGAGGCGCTGGAGCGCCGGGTCTGGGCGAAGATCCGCGCCGAGGGGTGATCCCTGGCGCGGATCGATCAAGGGAGCGGACGGGCGATCCAGGTTTGCTCAGTGAAGCCTGAAGTCCTGCCACGCTCGACGATCGCCCCACGCGCCGCGCACCGCCCCCGTTGGGGACGGGCTCGTCGGGTGGGGCTGGAATCTCAGGGTGGGCTGCGCCCGTTGGGCGCAGGCCGGCGGGCGGGTGAGGGCGGTTCGAGGGGCCAGCTCAGCGCGTCGAAGTGGGCCTGTGGATTGGGGTTTTCACGCCCCTGGTGTCGACCTGGGTCGTGCGCTGGCCTGCGACCGACAGGGCGCAGCCCACCCTGAGATTCCAGCCCCACCCGACGAGCCCGTCCCCAACGGGGGCGGTGCGAGGAGCGTGGGGCGATACGCCGTCGGCACGATCGTGGCGTGGGATGCCGTGGCCTCGCGGGCCTTGGAACCTTCACTGGGCAAACCTGTGGGCGATCAGCGCCCTGGGCATCGGCCTTTCCAGCCCTGAGGGCATCTGCTACCCTCTGACATTACGGCGCGGTCCCATCAGACCTGCGCCTGAGACCCCAAGGGTACAAGACATGACGCAAACTCGCCTCCTCTGCGCGCTCGCGCTGCTCTTGACCGTCGGCTGCGGCCCGGATGATGTCGCCGACGACGCGGGCGGCGCGCCCCTTCGAACGATCTCAAGGGCGGCGACCCCCGTGGCCCAGGGGGCGAGCTTCCAGATCAACGAGGACGTGCCCTTGACGGGCCAGCTCCAGGCCGCCGACGACGACGGCCACCCGCTGACCTTCCTGATCGTCAACGACGGATCGCTCGGATCGGTCACCCTCGACGACCCGAACACCGGCGCCTTCACCTACACCCCCCAGCGGGACGCCTTCGGGTCTGACAGCTTCGACTTCCAGGCCACCGACGGGGAGCTCTCCTCCGAGGTGGCGACGATCACGATCACGATCACGCCGGTCAACGACCCGCCCGTCATCCACACCCTCGATGGGCCGCGGAGCGCCAACGAGGGCGACGCGCTGGTCTTCACGGCGACCTTCTCTGACCCTGAGGGGCAGCCGCTGACCACCTTCTGGGACTTCGGCGACGGGCAGGAGGTCAACGGCGTGAACCTGGCCCAGGTCCAGCACACCTTCACCAACCAGGGCGTCTTCGGCGTCACGCTGCTGGCGCTCGATCCTGGCAACAACATCGCCTCGCGCTTCGTGCCGGTGCGGGTCAGCAACGTCGCGCCGACCGTGAACGCCGGCGACGACGTCGAGATCGATCAGGGCGAGGCGGTCAGCTTCAGCGGACAGGCCAGCGACCCTGGGGCAGACACGCTGACCTTCTGCTGGGACTTCGGCGACGGGAGCCCGGAGGTATGCGGCGTCGATCTGGGCGATGTGGAGCACACCTTCAACGTGCCGGGGGTCTTCGCCGTCACGCTGACCGTCGACGACGGGACCGCTCAGACCTCCAACGTGCTGACGGCCACCGTCAACGGCGTCGGCCCGGACGTGGACATCGAGGTCTCCCCCAACCCGATCGCGGAGGGGCGGCCCACCCGCTTGTCCATCGCCCTGGACGACCTCAGCCAGAGCGAGGTGGCCCTCACCATCGATTACGGCGACGGCCAGCGGGAGGTGATCGGCGGGCTCCAGCCGCCCTATGGCGTGCTTGAGCGCAGCCACGCCTACGCGCAGGAGGGCACCTACCTGCTCCGGATCGTGGCCAGGAACCAGGGCGGCTTTGAGGGGCTCGCGCAGGCGCAGGTGCAGGTCAACAACGTCGCGCCGCAGGTGACCTTGCCAGGGGCCTCGGGCCAGGAGGGCACCCCGATCACCTTGAGGGCGGCGGCGGTCGACGTGCCGGCCGACGCGCTGCGTTTCACGTGGAACTTTGGGGACGGGGCGCCCCCGGTGGAGACCGCCGAGCCCGCCGTGACCCACACCTACGCGCAGGAGGGGATCTATACGCTCTCGCTGTCGGTCTTTGACGGCACGACGACGGCGGCGCAGGTCGCCCAGGTGTCGGTGCTCAACGTGCTGCCGACGGTGGAGCTGGCAGCGCGCGACGGGATCGAGGGCGTGCCGGTGATCTTCTCGGCGACGGCCAGCGATCCGGGGGCCGACACGCTGATCTACTGCTGGACCTTCGGCGACGGCACCCCGGAGCGTTGCGGCGCCGATCTGACCAGCGTCGAGCACACCTACGCGAACGTGGGCTCCTACAGGCTCTTGTTGAAGGTGCGCGACGGCGCAGGCGAGGTCACCCGGGATGCGACGGTCGAGATCATCAACGCCAGGATCATCGTGGACGCGGGGCCGGACAGATCGGTCAACGAGGGGCAGGCGCTCAGCTTCGTCGGCTCGGCGCGCGGCCAGCTGGGCGACACCCTGACGCTGTGCTGGGACTTCGGCGACGGCGCCCCGCAGCAATGCGGGGTCGGTCTGGTGAGCGTCGAGCACACCTTCGCCGATCAGGGCGCCTTCGTGGTGAGGCTGTCGGCCAACGACGGCGAGGGGGGCGAGGCGACGGACGCGCTGATCGTGCAGGTGCGCAATGTGGCGCCGGTGGTCGAGGCCGGGCCGGAGCAGAGCGGCGTGGAGGGGGCGCGGCTGACCTTCCAGGGCAGCGCCAGCGATCCGGGCCGGGACGACCTGATCTACTGCTGGAACTTCGGCGAAGGCCCCGAGGAGCGCTGCGACGGATCGCCCGTCCCCGTCGAGCACGTCTACCGGCAGGACGGCGCCTTCCTGGCGACGCTGGTGGTGCGCGACGGCGACGGCGGCACCGGCTTTGACACGGTGCGGGTGACGATCGCCAACGCGGCGCCGCAGGCGGCCATCGCCACGGCGCCCTTCGAGATCACCGAGGGCGGGCAGGTCGCCTTCGAGGCCAGCGCCGCGGACCCCGGCGACGACGAGCTGGAGCTCTGCTGGGACTTCGGCGATGGGGGCGCGCCGCGCTGCGGCGGCCTTGAGCTGCTGTCCGCGCTTCACACCTACCGGCAGGACGGCGAGGTGGTCGCGCGGCTGACCGTCTCGGACGACGACGAGGACGTCACGGTCGAGGTCACCGGCTCGGTGCTCAACGCGGCGCCGCGCTTCGCGAGCCGGCCGCCGGTCTTCATCTACCCGAACGGGGCCGCCGACGGGGTCCTGGACGGGATCGACGACGTCGCGCCCTACGTCTACGAGGCCGCCGTGATCGATCTCGGCCTCGACGACGCGCGCTCCTTCACGCTGGAGGGGCCGCCCGGCGCCAGGGTCACCGAGCAGGGGGTCGTGATCTGGGACCAGCCCATCGCGCGGCCCGAGCCCTACGCCTTCACCCTGGAGGTCTTCGACGAGCGCGGGGCCAGCGATGAGCAGCGCTGGCAGCTCCACGTCGGCTATCTGGACGGCGACGGCGACGGCGCCCCCGACCTGTGCGAGCTGGACAGCCCGCCGATGGACGCCCTTGAGCCGCTGGACGGCGCGCTGGACTTCGACGGCGACGGCGCGACCAACGCCGAGGAGTGTCTCCAGGGCACCGACCCGCTGGTGCGCGACACCCCCTCGCCGCCCACGATCGCGCGGCCCCGCGACGGGGAGGTCGCGGGCGACCCCGTCGAGCTCGTCGTCGACAACGCGCTGCTCGACGGCGGGCGGGCGCTGCGCTACACCTTCGAACTCTACGCCGACGCCGACCTGACCCGCCTCATCGACACCTGGGAGGTGGACGAGCAGCCCCGGGACACCCGCGTCAGGATCGACGCGGGCGCCCTGACCGAGAACGGGCGCTACGGCTGGCGCGCGCGCGCCTTCGACGGCGAGCGCGCGAGCGCCTTTACGCCCCTGGCCCGCTTTGTCTACAGCGAGGTGGCCGAGCTGCCCTCGATCCCCGAGCCGCTGGAGCCTCAGAGGCGGCTGATCGATCCGGCGCCGATCGTCTTCGTCGTGACGACCCCGCTCGATCCCGAGGGCGACGCCTTCGAGATCGAGATCGAGATCTTCGAGCAAGGCGGCCTGGAGCCGCTGCGATCTCTGCGCGCCTCGCCGGAGCGCGGCCCGATCACCGCGATCCCCTTGCCCGCCGATCTCGACGAGGACGGCGCCTACCTCTGGCGCGCCCGCGCCCTCACCCCGCAGGAGGGGCCGACGGGCTGGTCCGAGGCGCTCACCTTCCGCGTCGATCGGGACAACGACGCCCCCGGCGACCCGGTGGCGCTCTCGCCGGCCTTCGAGGCCAGCGTGGGGGCCGACGGGCTGGTCTTCATCGCCCGAGGGGCGCTCGACGTGGATCGAGAGGAGGAGGGCCTGCGCTACGATCTGCGGCTGTCGACCTCGGCCAGCTTTGAAGCCGAGGCCGTGGTGGCCGAGGTCGAAGGGCTGGAGGCCGGGCCGGGCGGCGAGGTGGTCTGGGATCTCAGCCGCGAGGCGCTGGCGCTGGCCGAGGACGTGGTCCACCACTGGGACGTCCAGGTGCGCGACCGTGAGGGGCTCGGCGGGCGCGCGATCAGCCGCTTCGTCTTCAGCGATCAGGATGGCGCGCCGGGGCCGGTTCGCCTGGAGAGCCCGACAGAGGGGGCGCGGGTGCGGACGACGGCGCCGGCGCTGGTCTGGGGCGGCGGCGGCGACCCTGAGGGGGCGCGTGTGACCTATACCCTTGAAGTTGCTGAAGAATCGGACTTCGACCGCCCGATCCTGGCGCAGGCGGGGATCGGGCGGCAGGGCGCGTCGACGACCTGGCTGGGGGCGGCGCTGCCGGACGACTCGGCGCTCTTCTGGCGGGTGAGGGCGGTGGACGCGGCGGGCCAGCCGGGGCCGTGGAGCGCGCCGGGGGGCTTCGTCGTCGATCAGGTCGACGCCGCACCGGCGGCCCCGACGCCGCAATCGCCCCGAGAGGGGGTGTTGCTGGAGAGCGGCGAGGCGGTCGCGCTGGTGTGGGCGACGGTCGAAGATCCTGAGGGGGCGCCGGTGAGCTACACGGTCGAGCTCTTCGACGCCTCCGGGGCGCAGATCGACGGGGGGGATCGGGCCAACGCCCCGCAGGGCGCGGCGCAGGAGCGCTTCGAGCTTGCGGCGGCGCTGGCGCCGGGGGGCTACTTCTGGCGGGTGCGCGCTTCGGCCGGCGACCAGGAGAGCCCCTGGAGCGAGCCGGCGAGCTTCAGCGTGGCGAGCGCGCTGGTCGGGGAGCCGACGCCGGCGCGCACGCCGCGCACGTCGACGCCCTTGCCGAGCGGGTGCGCGCAGGCGTCCAGTCCGACGGGATCCCCGATGGGGTCGCTGGCCTGGGTGATGGTGCTGTTGGCGGCGGGGGTCTTGATCAGGCGCCGGGGGTGAGGGGCCGAGGAGGGCCAGGCGGCCTCGGCGGCCTTGGGCGCGGGGTCGCGATCAGCGCTTGCGGTTGTTGCGTCGGCGCTCTTGCTCTTCGATGACGTCGCTGACCTCGTTGGTGAAGTAGACGTGGCCGGCGGCGATCTCGCGCAGGGCGGTGACGCACTCCTTGTTGTTGGAGCGGACGGTGGGGGTGTAGTTCTCGGTGCGGATCAGCCGGGCGCGCTTGCTGGCGAGGTGGACGAGGGCGAAGCGGTTCTCGACCTTCTCAAGACAATCTTCAACGGTGACACGGGCCATCGGGCAGCTCCCTGGTTGCTGGGCCGGGGCGGTCCGGCCAGAGGTGGGGAAGACTAACGCCGACGCTGGCCCGCGTCAAGCCGGCCTTTGATCGAGGATTTCGAAGGGGAGGTCATCGAATCAGCAAGGGCATCATCCCGCGGGCGAGCATGGTGTCGGCGAGCCGGCGGCGCTGCGGGCCGTCGAGGCGCCCCCAGCGTTCGAAGAGCTCGATGTCGGCCAGCTCGTGCAGGCGGCGGGTCAGGCCGAGCTGCTCGCTGAGCTGGCAGAGGACCTCGACCCAGCCGCTGAAGGACTCGGCGAGTTCTTGATAGAGGTCGCGGAAGACGCCGCTGGCGCTGCCGCGGATCAACCCGGCGAGGGTGGCGTAGGCGGCCTGCCCCATGTCGATGTAGTAGGAGACGCCGACGGAGCGGCGCTTGAGGCTGTCGGAGAAGAAGCCGGAGATGAAGAGGGCCAGGTCGCCGAGGCGCTTGTAGTGGTGGACCTGATCGGCGGGGTTGCCGAAGACGGCGCCGTGGAGGATCATCGCCAGCGCCTCGCTCTGGCGCCGCCCGCTCTCGTCGACGATGAAGAGCTGGTCGGGCTGGGCGAAGGTCTCCAGCAGGTTCAGGACGTAGATCTCGCTGACCTCGGTGGCGTCGAAGTTCTGGCTCTGGCGCACCTGCCCGAGTTGCTCATGGAAATAAGCCGTCAAGGAGGTGTACTGTAGAAGGGACCGCGAAGGATCATCGTCAGGCAAGGAATCGCCGGGTGGGTGAACGCCGGTAATGAGCTTCTTCGTCATCGTCAGACCTCCTTCGGAGGCTGCTCCGGACCCTCGGTCGGGTCAGGCGCGGCGCCCCTTCGTTCATCCAGGCACGCTGTCGTCCGGAGCGCCAGGCGCCCAGAGCGGGCGAGGGTGGCGGTCCAGTACGATCCTCATCGACATTCATGGCCCTGCGTGTTGAATCGCGGGACCACAAGACGCCCTCAAGGTCAAATGGTACAACAAGGGGACATGCCCAACAAATTCACGACCCTGCCGGCGCTGGCCCTCGGGCTGGCGCTGGCCGCGTGGCCGATCTCGACGCAGGCCCAGCAGCCAGAGCCGGCCGAGGCGGGCGCCGGGGAGCGCCAGGAGCCGCGGACGATCGTCTGGATCCTGGACGACGCGGCGCTGGCCAACGACGAGGCCCGGCAGATCGCCCGCAAGGCGCCGGCGATCATCGGCCGGATCGTCAAGGACAGCGGGGATCGCCACGTGGTGGCGCTGCGGCCGGAGGAGCTCGCCGACTGGCTGTCGCGCAACCCGAGGCCGACCCCTGCGTGCCTGCAGGGCGCGAGCCGCTGCAAGAACCCGACGGCGGCCCTGATGGAGTCGCTGGGCGCCGACCTGCTGGTGCGCGGGCGCCTCAGCAGCGCCGGGCCGCGCTGGACTCTGGAGGTCGAGATGTTCGGCCCGACGGGCAACAGCGTCCTTGAGCGCAAGCTGCAGGGCGGCGGGGTCGAGGGGACCGGCGCCCCGGTGACCCCGGAGCGCGGCCTGGAGCAGCTGGCCTTCGAGGCGGTCCGGGAGCTCTTCCAGGCCACCGGCTCGCTGGAGATCGTCAGCACGCCGCCGGGGGCCGAGGTCGCCGTCGACGGCTCACCGCAGGGCACGACCCCGCTGGTGATCGAGCTGCCCATCGGCGCCCACGAGGTCGCGCTGACGCTGGCCGATCACGCCCCGGAGAGCCGCCCGGCCAGGATCAACGCGCGCGAGCGCACCCTCGTCGAGGTGACCCTGAGCGCGCGGATGGCCACCGTCACCGTCGACACCACCCCGGTGCAGGGCGAGGTCTTCATCGACAACCGCTCGAAGGGCACCGCTGGCGTGCCCTTTCAGCTGCCTGCCGGCGAGCACGAGCTGGAGATCCGCGCCGAGGGCTACAAGACCCGCACCCAGCGCCTGATCCTCGTCCCGGACGAGCAGAAGATCTTGAGCCTGACGCTGGAGCCGAAGCGGCCCGAGCTGAACGTGACGGCGTTCGGCGAGGTGTCCACCGAGGCGATCATGGCCCGCAACTACTTCGCGCGGGCCTCGTACCGCTTCGCGAGCCTGAGCACGGGCCTGTCGGAGAGCGAGGGGGTGCTGGCCGACGAGGCCTTCCTGGTCGGCGATCTCGGCAGCGCCGAGGGGGGCCTGCGAGACTTCGGCTTCCACGGCCTCCACCTGGACGTGGGGCACAACTGGGAGCACTTCGGCCTGGTCGCCCTCGGGCTGTCGATCCTGTCCAGCGGCGACAGAGCCGAGGGCGATCTCCTGTCGGAGGGCTCGGTGCCGCGCGAGGGCGTCGAGTTTGACAACTTCTCGCGCCTGGAGGTCAGGCCGGCCCAGCTGACCTTCCGCTACCCCTACAAGAACCTCTTCCCCTCGGTCCAGACGGGCTTCGGCTTCCACTCCACCACCTTCACGGCCGACGCCGCCGAGCTCGGCGCCATCGACATGGAGCAGACCGGCTTCTTCTGGGGCTTCTCCATCGAGGCCAGCTACTTCTTCGACAGTTGGTGGTACGGGTTCTCCAGCCTGGGGATCCAGCGCGACCTGTCCCACGACGACACCGACACGCAGATGTCCCTGTCCTTCGGCGTCGGCATCACCTTCGAAAACCCGCTGGTCCGCTTCGGACTCCGCAGCGCCGAACCCCCTCGGGAGGCCGAATGATGCGCACCACGACCGCGATCGCCGCGCTGATCTGCGCCCTGGCGCTGGCCTTCGCCGCCGCCCCGGCCCGGGCCGAGACGCCCATGCACGTCAAGCAATCCCAGGAGGCGCTTGAGCGCGCAAAGCAGTCCTACAACGAGGAGCGCTACGAGGAGGCCAGCAGGCTCTTCGCGCTGGCGGCGCAGATCGACCCGGGCGCCGAGCACGCCAGGGGCACCCCCTACCGCAACATGGCCCGGTGCTACTTCTGGCAGGGCAACTACGACAAGGCCACCTTCTGGTACGACGTCTACCTGTCGGGCTGGCCCAAGGCCGCCGATCAGGCAGAGATCCAGACCGAGCGGGACGCCGCCAGCGAGCGGCGCAGCGACCCCGACCGCAAGCTGACCGAGGCCGACATCTACGACCGCAGCCTGCTGGAGCTGGTCGACACCCTGCGGGCGCGCCTGGAGGCTGGCTCCCCGGCCTTCACCGCCGACGGGGGCGGCACGACCCGCCTCTACAGCCGCGCCATCGAGCTCGGCTACGCCATGCCGACGCTCGCGCCCTGGTCGGCGAGCCTGCGCAAGCGCCTGCTCGACGAGCTCAAGGCCCGCTGGACGCCCGCGGAGGGCTCGCCGCTGCCCGCGCTGGGCGATGAGCCCCTGGACGTCAGCCGCGGCCGACTGGCGAACCTTCGCGCCCTGGCACCGACGACCGACGAGATGGCCCGCGTCATGGCGTGGCAGCGGCTCACCGACGCCTTCGGGGACTTCGAAGCCGAAAAGCACGAGGCCGCCGCTGGCGCCTTCGTCGACGCCGCCGCTGGCCTGCCCGAGCTCGACTTCCTCGGCTACGCCAGCGCCCTGGCCCAGCTCAAGGCCGGCAAGGCCGAGGCCGCCCTGGCCGCCCTGCGCTCCGCCGCCCCCGGCAGCCCGACGGGGCTCCGCCCCTACTACGATCTCCTGATGGCCGAGGCGCTCATCACCAAAGGCCGCCACAAGGACGCCGCCGAGCTCCTCATCCAGATCGCCCTGGCCGCCAAGGAGCCGCCCGCCCAGCGCGCGCCCGCCCAGAAGCCCGACGGCCCCCCCGGGAACCTCGACTGAGCGGACATCGCGGCGCAACCCAAGGCCGCGCCGCCCGATCTAACGCAGCACCAGCCGCGTGTAGGCGCCGATGAAGAAGGTGATCAAGATGATCCCGAAGACCACCTCGATCAGATAGAGGACCTTGAAGTTTCGATCCGACATCGACGCCTTCCAGTCTCTCGTCCTCCCGAGGAATATCATCACGCTGATCATGAACTCCGCGAAGAAGTCCAGGTCCTTGTAGAGGGCCTTGCGGCCGTCCCACTCCACCTCCAGGTTCCCGCACATGAGCCTGAGCGCCACGATGAAGATCAGCACCACGACGAAGCTGGTCCAAAGCAGGTTCGACAGCCGCACGCCCCACCCGAAGCCCTTCTCGAAGAAGAGCCACTCCAGCGCGCCGCCGATCACCGGCAGGACCCCCTCGGACTGCGTCAAGAGCATGCGGTTCTTGTAATGCCGCATGTGCCAGAAGGCCCAGTCGTTCTCATCCCCCATGCCCCGCTTGGAGAAGGAGTCCTTCATCACGACGAACTCCTGGACCGCCCGCTTGAGGCATATCTTGCGCGCGCGCTCGCTGACCAGCGCGGCGTCGCTGATCTCCGCCTCCGCCTCGCTGTCCCACCGGGCATCAAAGAGCCGCTCGTCGTTGACCATCCCCGCCAGCTCCTCGTCGGCCATCGCGCACTGCTCATAGAAGAGGCGGTGCTCGTCGGTCGACTCGTCGATCAGCTGCCCGAAGGTGATCCCGAAGGAGGCCACCCGCGCCCCATAGAAGGAGATCGTCGCGTCGCCGATCAGCTCGGCGCCGCTCATCGACAGGCGACCCGGCACGTTGGCGTCGTCGAGCATCCAGGTCTTGTGGAAGCGCGCGTCGTTGAAGGCCACCTCATTGCCAAAGATCGTCCGGAAGTCCGCCGTCGCGAAGAACTGCGTGCGCTCAAAGTGCGCCTCGCCGTAGAACTGCGTGTTGAAGAAGCTGGCCAGCTGATCGGTGCCGCTGCGACCAAACTGCACCCCCTCGAAGTTGACGAACTTCTGGAAGATGGTGTTGGCGAAGGACACATTGCCCAGCAGCTTGGCCGTCAGATCGTCGACGTGGATGACCCCGTACTGGTTCTTCGTCGTCAGGTCCGAGTCCGCGTCGTCGTCGCCCTGGTACTGCTTGTAGAGCTTGTGCAGCGGGGTGACGTCCTTGAGGTGCAGGCGGCGCGTGAGGCCGTCGAGCGAGAAGCGGACATTGCCGCTGAAGACGCAGTCGTTGAAGGTCGAGTCCCCTCCGAGGTCGGTCCCCAGGAAGTCCAGATCCGTCAGCTGGATCTGCGAGAAGATCAGCCCCTTGCCAAAGCGGCTGCGGCTGAAGTTGAGCCGGTCGTAGATCCGGCACTGGCGCATGATCGCCTCGTCCGCGAAGGTCGAGTCCTCGAAGGTCGCCCCCCGCATCAGCTCGCACTTCTCAAAGAGCACCGGGCCGGCAAACTGCGCAGAGTTGAAGTAGAGCGGGTAGTTGTGGACCACGACCCGGGAGAAATCCAGCCCCCCGAAGCGCGTGTGGCCGAAGTAGCTCGACTGGTGGAACTCGGCCCCCTTGGCGTCCACCTTGCCCCCGAACCACGTGAAGCGGAACTCCGCGGTGGCGTTGAAGTCCGCATTGCGCATGTTGACCTCGCCCTCCACCACCGTCAGCGGGAAGCTGGCCACTCGCCCGGTGACCTTGATCGAGTCGATGTTCAAGTTGCCGAGGATCACGGCCTGATCGAGGTAGACCCGGTTGAAGGTCGCCGCCTCGACCGAGGCGCTCTTGTTGACCTCACCCTCCCACTTCTTGCCCAGGTGGACGTCCCCCAGCACGACCCCCCGGAAGTCGAGCTGATCGCCGAAGGTCGAGCCGTAGCCCTTGATCGAGCCCACGACGCAGCGCGCGCACCCGACCCGCTTGGCGAAGGTCTTGCCCGACAAGTCCAGCTCCTCGATGTAGGCGTAGCTGAGCTTCTCGCCCGCCTCGAAGGACTTGAGCGCGTCCTCCATCGTGACCACCTCCAGCGGCCGGGGCTCGCCCTTGGAGGTGGTGTAGATGTTGGGCTTCTCGCCGCGCTTGGCCGCCTCGACCACGGCCTTGATGTGCGCGACGGCCTCCCCCTCCAGCGCGACCTTCTCAGCGTCGCGGCTGTAGTGCTTCATGAAGAAGTACGCGTCCATGACGTTGTGCTTGAACATCTCGCGCCACTTCCCCCGCGAGGCCTCCCAATCCCCCATGCGCTCCAGCACCACGGCCTCGCCGAAGGGCGTGCCGCCAAAGGCGACGTAGTGGTTGATCTCGTCGCGGACCACCATCGCCTCGAAGCACGCCTTGGCCAGCGCCTTGTCGCCCTGCTTCAGGTGGTGCAGGCCAGCCTGCTCCAGCGCGATCGGATCCTCGATCCCCTCGATGTCCTCGACCTTGAGCACCAGCGCGCCGTAGCGCGCCGGGTCCAGGTTGGCCTTGACCGGGGCGGGAGCGCCCGAGGGCGCCTTGTCCGGCGGGGGCTCCTGAGCGCCGATGTCGCCGATCAGGTCGCCGCTCAAGACGGACAGCACCAGCGCGAGGGCGGCCAGCGCGAGCAGCGGGTTGGAGAGGGTGGACAGGGCGCGCGAGAGGCGATCCTTCATGGCAAACACCTTGGAGCGTGGGGAGTTGGGCCGTCGGCGGATCAAGAAACGCGACGGCCCCCATTTTCAGGAGGCCGCGCGATGGTACAGCAACGTTGTCGTCAGCGTCCAGAAGGCGAGGTCAACGCACGATCGGGTTGGCGATCATGACCTTGCCCTGCTTGCTGGTCATCGCGGTGGAGTCGTTGGCGGGGCTGAAGAACATGATGTTGCCGCCATCGAAGTCGGCGCACTCGGAGACCGACAGGAAGTCATTGCCGTCGGTGTTGGCCGAGTCGGGGCAGGTCTTGGTGTCGCTGAGGTGATCGGCGCCGGTGATCCCGTCGGCGTTCAGCGCGGCGCCATTGCGCTCGGTGGTGTGGTACAGGCCCAGGTAATGGCCGGCCTCGTGGGCCATGATGAGCTTGATCAGGTCGGGCTCACCGGGGAAGTCGGCCATGTTGACCACGACGCCGGACTTCTTCGTGCCGTTGACCGTCGGCGGGCCGGGGACGCCGCCCGACAGGCCCAGGAGCGAGAAGCCGGCGTCGCCGCCCTCGATGTCCGAGACAAAGAAGAGGTTGAGCGCCTGGGCGTTGGTCTCGGCGTCGAGGTCCTTGCCGGACAGCTCGAAGAGGTCGCCCAGGTCCGTGTCCTGGAGGGGGTCAAAGCGCTCGGCGTCGCCGGCGGGCACCTCGATGAACTTGACGTCGCCGAAGGAGATCCCGGCCTGGCCGTAGATCTCCTCGACCCCGTCGAGGATCGACTGGAAGGTCTCGTCGGTCTTGGCCGCTTCGGCGCTCAGATCGTCGAGGCCGACGAAGTAGAGGTTCAGGTCCATGGCCTTGGCCGAGGCCACCTCCGTCTTGAAGATCCCCTGGACCTGGAGCGACAGCTCGGCGTTGGCGTCCGTGAAGAAGGTGACCTTCCAGTCTCCCTCCTCGAGGACCACGTCGGGGTTGTTCGGGATCACGAGGGTGTAGACCTCGTCGTCGGCCCGCGTCAGGTTGTCCAGGATGTCTTTCTGGAAGTCGAAGACGACCTTGCCCGAAGGCGAGGTGATCTTGTCGGCCAGCAGGAGGTTCGAGCCGAGCCCCTGGACGACGAGCGCCACCGACTCGGCGCCCGCGGGCACCTGGACGACGAGCTCCTCGCCGCCGGTCTGGACCGTCCCCTCGGGCTTGTCCAGGTTGATCGTATTGGCCGGCACGTCCTCGCCGCAAGCGCTCAACGCCCACGCCGCCGCAAGGAGCACCGCCAGAGTCTTTGTCTTATGCCTCATCTCTTGTCTTCCCTCGACGCCGGTTGGAGCCGGGCTGCTGCCCTGGCCCGTGGCGAAAATTGTGGGCCGCGCCTTCGCACGGCGATCCCGTCGACAAGCGCCGCGCAGCGCGGCGCCTTGCCCCCTACTCCTTGCCCATCTCCGCCAGCGTCTTCTGGATCGTCTCCTTCAGATAGGCGGTCGGCTCGACGGACAGCCGGCCCTTGAGCAGCTCCCGGGCCTCGTCGGTCTTGACCAGGCCGAGGGAGACCACCGCGCTCTCGCGCAGGCGCTGATCGGCGTGCCCGAGGAAGGGCTTGATCGTCTCGACGGCGCCAGGACCAAAGCCAAAGGCCAATGATCGCAACGCCTTGCGGCGCAGAAGCACCGGCTGGGTGTCCTCGACGGCCAACCCCGTCAGGAAGCTCTGGGTGTCGGCCTCGGGGAAGTACGACAGCGAGCTGATCGCCCTGCCGCGCAGCGTCTCGCGCGCGGTCGCGTCGGCGGCGATCTTCTTGAGCACCTGCGCGGCCTGCGGGCCGATCTGATCCCAGTCGGCCTTCTTCGGGGTGTACTCAAAGCCAGACAGCAGGTCGTTGACCTGAGCGACGACCTTGGCGTCCACGTCCTGGGCCGAGGCGCTCCCCGACAACCCACCCACGAGCAGCAGCAACGCCAGACCCATCGTTGAAAACAATCTCTTCATCTCAAACTCCTGATGATCAGCCTCTTGTCCGCTCCACATGCGGCATCCTAGCCGGAGGCCGCGCGCGGTTCAAATATGGCCCGGCGATCAAGCCATCCCTATGTATGACGATCATGCAGCCAGAGGACAACCCGCTCGGCCACCTCGGGGTCACACCCGACCAGCCGCACGACCCGCCGCTCGGGCAGCCGCAGCACGACCGTGGTGCGCCCAGGCATCGAAGAGGCCACCGCCGTCATGGCCAGATCCAGCGCCACCCCCAGCAGCAGCGCGCCGACCCCGGCCAGGATCCACGGCGTGAACTCCCCCTGGATCCCGTCCAGCAACCACAAGAGCCCCAGCACCACGCCGAGGCCGAGCCCCGCCAGCCCCACCAGCGTCGGCAGGTAGGGGTAGCGCGTCTCCAGGCGCGCCGAGACGACCTCCGCCTTCCCGAAGCGCTCGCGGGCCGACTTGATCTCGCGGCCCGCAAAGCGCGTCGTCTCCTCGACGCTCAGATCGCCGGCCTCGACCACCACCCGCCCTTCCCGCTTGAACCCGAGGACCCACCGCATGAAGAGCTTGACCAGCCCCACGACGAGGCTCAACCCCGTCAAGGCCATGATCACGCGCACAGGACCCGGCATCAGGCGACCGCCCGCCTGCCCTTTGAGCACCAGCCCCTCGCCCGCCACGGGCGCTCCCTCCGACACCTCAACCATCGCCCCTGCCCTCGCTCAAGCCTCGCCCATCTGCGCGATCACCGCGCCGGCGAACTCCCGGGTGCTCGCCGTCCCCCCCAGATCGCGGGTCCGACAGCGGCCCTCGGCCAGCACGCCCATCATCGCCCGACTCAGGCGCTCGCCTTCGACCTGCATCCCCAGGTGGATCAACATCATCGACGCCGAGCTCATCATCGCGCAGGGGTTGGCGACCCCCTTGCCAGCAATGTCCGGCGCCGTGCCGTGGACCGCTTCGAAGAGCCCGCAGCGCTCGCCCAGGTTCGCCCCGGCCGTCAAGCCCAGCCCCCCGATCAGCCCGCTGGTCAGATCCGAGATGATGTCGCCAAAGAGGTTCGTCGTGGCGATCACCTGGAACTGCTCCGGCCGCGTGACCAGCTGCATGCAGGCGTTGTCGATGATCATGTCCCTGAACTCGATGTCGGGGTTCTCCTTGGCCACCTCGCGCGCCACCTCCAGGAAGAGCCCCGAGGCCTTCTTGAGGATGTTGGCCTTGTGCAGCGCCGTCACCAGCTTGTAGCCGTGCAAGCGCGTGTACTCAAAGGTGAATCGCATCAACCGCTCGCAGCCGAAGCGCGTCACGATGGCGATCGCCTCGGCCGCCGATCGATTCGGCGGGATCCAGTGCTCCACCCCCGAGTAGAGCCCCTCGGTGTTCTCCCGGATGACCACCAGGTCGACGCCTTCGAAGCGCGTCTTGACCCCCGGCAGCGAGCGCGCCGGCCTGACGTTGGCGAAGAGATCAAGCTCCTGGCGCAGCGCCACGTTCGGCGAGCTGAAGCCCCCGCCCACCGGCGTCTCCAGAGGACCCTTGAGGACCGCCTCGCAGCCGCGGATCGTCTCCAGAGTCTCCTCCGGCAAGAGCGCGCCGTACTTGACCAGCGCCGAGGCCCCGGCCACCACCTCGACCCACTCCACGTCTGCGCCAGTGGCCTCGACCGCGCGCACGGTCGCGTCGGAAATCTCCGGCCCGATCCCATCCCCTCTGATCAACGCGATCCTGCGGCTCATTGCGCTCCCCAACATGGCCTGGATGTCTGCGGCTCTCCCGCGCGACGGCCCACGTCCCATACAACAAGGCGCGCGCCGCTGCAATCTGCAGCGGCGCGCGCCTTGTCGCAGGTGCCTTGAAGGCCCGGGTCTACTGGCGCTCGACCTCCAGGACGATCACAGGGTCGTCCCCGTCGGGCACGGGCTTGAGCAGGGCGCTGTCGCCCGAGACGCAGAACTCGATCCTGTCGCCCTCGCCGCCCTCTTCGTCGTCGGGCAGGAAGGTGACGAAGTTGCCCTCGACCGTGTAGGTCCCGGCCTCCTCGGTCTGGTCTTCCTGCGTGCTGTTGCAGACGCAGATGTCGCCTTCGAGGGTGCAGGTGGCGTCCTCCTCAAGCTGCGCGCAGGTGCCGCCGAGGCAGTCCACAGGCACGCGGAAGTTCAGGACGGCCGCGTTGGTCACCTCGATCGCGTAGGTGTTGTTGGCGTTGATCTGGATCGTGCCCGAGAACTGGAAGTCGACGTCGACCTCGGCGGCCGGGCAGAACTCCTCAAAGGGGTTCTCCTCGAAGGAGCCGCAGACGTCGACGAAGTTGAAGGTCCCGACCAGATCGCCGCCGCAGCCCGCGAAGTCCTCGCAGCTCAACGGCCCCGGGTCGTTGTTGGGCGTGTTGTTGGGCGTGTTGTTGGGCGTGTTGTTGGGCGTATTGTTGGGGTCGTTATTAGGATCGTTGTTGGGGTCGTTGTTCGGGTCGTTGTTGCCCGGATCGTCGCCCTCGGTGGTGTCGCCACAGGCGAGGGCGCTCAAGGCGAGCAGCCCGCAGGTCAACATCAAAATCAGGTTGCGAGTCTTCACCATCTCGGTCTCACTCCATCTGACCCAGGCTGTCTGGGCGTCTACTGAATTGGCCACTTCTCCATGGGATCGGGCCGCCTGGGCGGCCGCGACGATCTGCCCTTCAAGGTTGTCACCTCAAGGGCGCATCGCACGAGAAATCTTGGGGGGTCAGAGCAGGATCATCGCCGTGATGAGCCCGACGACGAGGACGAACAAGACGACGACGACGCCGAGGGCGAGCCCCAGGCGCCCGGACCTGGAGGGCAGCGCGTCGGCGACGGGGGGGCGCGGCGCGAGGGCGGGCGCGGAGCTCTGGGCGAGCTCCGGCAGCTCGGCCTCGCGCACGGGGGCCTTGGTCTTCGGGTCCAGGCGCACGACGGGCATGTAGAGGGTGGCCCGACCGTACTCATAGCCGCAGGTGAGGCAGACACCCTCTTCAGGGTCAGGCAGCAGAGAGCCGCAGCGGGGGCAATCTTCGGGAAGGTTCTTCACATCGTCAGACACAACCGGGCCTTTGTTGTTCGTCCACGCCTCTGCGCCGGGGCCCGAACAAACCTCGGGTCGAACGCGCCGGTCAGCTACGAAGGAGCATAACCCCCCTTCGGCCCCAGCGCCAGTTCATGGATGGGATGTGCGCTGTAAATCAAGACTGAGAAGAGAAGACCTGAAGCCAACGGTCGGACTTGAACCGACGACCTGCGCATTACGAATCCGCTGCTCTACCGGCTGAGCTACGCTGGCCTGGCGATCTGGGAAGGACCGCGCGGCTGGGTGGCGAACCACCAAACGGGGAAAGTGGATTAGCACGCCGGGGTGGGCCTGTCAACACAAAGCAGCGCCGCGCGGCCTGCCGCGCCCGTCTGCGCCAGCTCCTCGCTTCTGTGCGGCGCGCTCCCGGACACCTTCAAACGCCCAGAACCGCTCCCGCAGCGCGAAGCCCGGGTTCCTGGTGGATCGGCCTGGAGCGGCCCTTCCTGGCGCCCGCCCTTACAGTGCAATACGAATTTTACATTTTCACTGTACACGGGCGTGCGCTTGCTGTATCGTCCAAAGGACCATATAGTCGCTCCAAGGCAACCAAGGTGGCAAAACCCTTCTATTCGCGCGACTGTTCGAGTCCACCCAACCCAGCCTCCTGGAGAAAAAGCATGTCCGGTTCAAGGCGACAACTTGTGGTTTGCATCCTCGCCGTCCTGGCGGCGAGCTGGCAGATGAGCGCGCTCGCCCAGGATCTCGATCTCGTCGGCGGCCCGGCGGTCCCGGAGATCAACATCCAGAACTTCGACCCGACGCCGAGCCCCTTCGGCGTCTTCAGCGTCGACAGCGCCCAGGGCTCGGCCGACCTCCAGGTCTCCGGCGGCTTGCTGCTCAACTTCGCCAAGGACCCCCTCGTGATCGTCTCGAACGTCGGGGACGAGGCGGAGATCCTGGTCAGCGATCAGCTCGCCGCCGACCTCCTCTTCGCGCTGGGGCTCTTTGACTTCCTGGAGTTCGGCGTCAGCCTGCCGGTCTACTTCGTCAACACCGCCCAGGTCAACGACGCCACCATCGAGGGCGCCACGGTCGGCGACCTGAAGTTGCGGCCCAAGTTCACGCTCCTGTCCCCCGAAGACGGCCCCGTCGGCGTGGCGCTCTACGCCCACCTGGGCTTCCCCACCGGGGACGCGGCCGCCTTCACCTCCTCGGGCTCCTTCTCGCTGCGCCCCGGCGCCATCATCGACACCAAAATCGACAAGCTGCTGCTGGCCCTCAACGTCGGCGTCGACATCAAGGAGGATCGCCAGTTCGGCGATCTGACCGTCGGCAGCGAGATCTCCTACGGCGTCGGCGCCCAGTACGAGGTGATCGACAACTTCCTGCTCTTCGGCGGCGAGCTCTTCGGCTCGACCACCGTCGACGACCCCTTCAGGGAGCAGGACAGCCCGCTGGAGGGCCTCGTGGGCGTGAAGCTGCGCGCCGGCGGCGGCCTGAACTTCGAACTGGGCACTGGCGGCGGGCTCATCGCCGGCTTCGGGGCGCCGACCTTCCGCGTCTTCGGCGGCGTCCGCTACGCCGACTTCGACGACGACTGGGACGACGACGGCATCCTCAACGGCGCCGACACTTGCCCTCGCGACCCCGAGGACCGCGACCTCTTCAAGGACGAGGATGGCTGCCCCGAGCCCGACAACGACAAGGACGGCATCTGCGACCCGGGCCTGATCCACCCCTCCTGCGCCCTCTCCGACGAGTGCCCGCTGGATCCCGAGGACAAGGACGGCTTTGAGGACGAGAACGGCTGCCCCGATCCCGACAACGACAAGGACACCGTCCTTGACGTCGACGACGAGTGCCCCAACGTCCCTGGCCTCGTCGAGCTGCGCGGCTGCCCCACCAACGACAAGGACAAGGACGGCATCCTCGACAACGTCGACAAGTGCCCCGAGATCCCCGAGGACCGCGACCTCTTCGAGGACGAGGACGGCTGCCCCGACACCGACAACGACAAGGACGGCGTCCTGGACGCGGTCGAGTTCAAGGACGGCGCCTGGACCAACAACGATCGCGCCGGCAGCCGGGACTGCCGCAATTACGCCGAGGACAAGGACAAGTTCGAGGACGAGGACGGCTGCCCCGATCCTGACAACGACCAGGACGGCATCCTCGATGTTGACGACAAGTGCCCCCTGGAGCCCGAGATCTACAACGGCAACGAGGACGAGGACGGCTGCCCCGACAAGGGCAAACCCATCGTCACCAAGGACCTCAAGATCCTCGAGCAGGTCCAATTCGACACCGGCAAGGCCACCATCAAGCCGGTCTCCTTCACGCTCCTGACCGCCGTGGCCAATATCCTCAAGAAAAACAAGAATATCGTCCTGGTCGAGGTCCAGGGCCACACCGACGACGTCTCCGACGACGCCTTCAACCTCGAGCTGAGTGATCGACGCGCCAACGCCGTGCGCGACTTCCTCATCAGCAAGGGCATCGAGGCCGATCGCCTCCAGGCCAATGGCTGCGGCGAGACCCTCCCCCTGATCCCTATCGTCAACGAGAAGACCGGCCAGAAGCTCGCCGGGGGCGCTCTCAAAAAGGCCCGGGACGTGAACCGCCGCGTTCAGTTTGAGATCCTCAAGCCCAAGCCCATCAACAATGACAACAGCGTCCGAACCGAGTAATGACCCAGGGCGCGCTCTCCGGCCGTCGACACACCCAATTGTCTTGCATGCGCCCTGTTTTTTTGCGAAGGACCCGAAGCCAGAGACAAACTGAACAGACTCCCGCGCGGCGCACCAAGGTCGCCGCCGGATTTCAACGGAAGGAGAGACCCAGTGAGACCCCCAGCCAGAAGAAGATTATTGACCGGGCTGCTGCCCTTGTTGATGCTCGCCAGCACGGCCACCGCCCTCGCGCAGGAGCCCGTGGACCTGGGCGGACCCGCCGAGCCGGCGCTCGACGTCCAGAACTTCAGCCCGACGCCGAGCCCCTTCGGCGTCTTCACCGTCGACAGCGCCCAGGGCTCGGCCAACCTCCAGGTCTCCGGCGGCTTGCTGCTCAACTTCGCCAAGGACCCCCTCGTCGTCGTCCCGTTGGGCGGAGACCCCGTGCCGATCGTCGAGCAGCAGCTCGCCGCCAACGCCCTCTTCGCGCTGGGCTTCTTCGACATCATCGAGCTGGGCCTTGACCTGCCGATCTACTTCGTCAACACCGCCCAGGTGAACGACGCCGCCATCGAGGGCGCCACGATCGGCGACCTCATCATCCGCCCCAAGTTCACCCTCCTCAACCCCGCCGAGGCCGCCCTCGGCCTGGCCCTCTACGCCCACGTCGGCGTGCCGACCGGCGACACGGCCGCCTTCACCTCCTCCGGCGACTTCTCCTTCCGCCCCGGCCTGATCATCGACACGAAGGTCGACAAGCTGCTGCTGGCCGCCAACGTCGGCGCCAACCTCCAGGGCGAGCGCCAGTTCGGCAACCTCCAGGTCGGCAACGAGCTGACCTTCGGCGTCGGCGCCCAGTACGAGGTGGTCGACAGCTTCCTGCTCCTCGGCGGCGAGGTCTTCGGCTCGACCACCTTCGACGACCTCTTCAAGGAGGAGGAGACCCCGCTTGAGGGCATCATCGGTCTGAAGCTGCGCACCAGCTCCGGCCTGAACTTCGAACTCGGCGGCGGCGGCGGGCTCATCGCCGGCTACGGCTCGCCGGCCTTCCGCGTCTTCGGCGGCGTCCGCTATGCCAACTTCGACGACGACTGGGACGACGACGGCATCCTCAACGGCTCCGACACCTGCCCCCGCGACCCCGAGGACCGCGACCTCTTCGAGGACGAGGACGGCTGCCCCGACCTCGACAACGACAAGGACGACCTGCTCGATCCCGAGGACGAGTGCCCCAACGAGCCCGAGGACAAGGACGACTTCCTCGACAACGACGGCTGCCCCGACCCCGACAACGACAAGGACGGCATCCTCGATGTTGACGACAAGTGCCCCCTGAAGCCCGGCGTCCCCGAAGAGCAGGGCTGCCCCCCCAACGACCGCGACGGCGACAAGATCCTCGACAAGGACGACAAGTGCCCCGACGAGCCCGAGGACCGCGACACCTTCGAGGACGAGGACGGCTGCCCCGACCCCGACAACGACAAGGACGGCATCCTCGACGGCGACGACAAGTGCCCCCAGAACGCCGAGGACATGGACAAGTTCCAGGACGAGGACGGCTGCCCCGATCCCGACAACGACAAGGACGGCATCCCCGACAAGGACGACAAGTGCCCCCTGGAGCCCGAGGTCCTCAACGGCTTCAAGGACGAGGACGGCTGCCCCGACGAGGGCAAGCCCATCGTCACCAAGGACCTCAAGATCCTCCAGCGCGTCTTCTTCGACACCGGCAAGGCCACCATCCAGGCCAAGTCCTTCCCGCTGCTCAACGCCGTCGCCCTCGTCATCAAGGGCAACGCCGACATCCAGCTCATCGAGGTCCAGGGCCACACCGACGACGTCGGCGACGACGCCTCCAACCTCAAGCTCTCCGACGACCGCGCCAACGCCGTGCGCACCTTCCTCATCGAGAAGGGCGTCGAGGCCGACCGCCTGCGCGCCAAGGGCTACGGCGAGACCGTCGAGGCCGTCCTCATCAAGGGCCTCACGGGCAAGAAGCTCAACGACGCTCGCTCCGACAACCGCCGCGTCCAGTTCGATATCCTCAAGCGCGGCGACGGCTCCGACACCGAAGTCAAGACTGAGTAGACCTCGACCCGCCTCGGGGGCGGAGGGCTCGGATGACCGGAAAAATACTCACCTGTCCGGCTTGCGAAGAGCCCAACGCCACCGAGGCGAACTTCTGCGGGCACTGCGGTGCCCACCTCTCCTCCCTCCAGAACGACTCCGACCCCTACCTCGGCCAGATCATCGGCGGCCGCTACCTCGTCATCCGGAAGATCGGCTCCGGCGGCATGGGCGAGGTCTACCTCGCCGAACACAAGCAGGTCGGCCAGAAGGTCGCCATCAAGTTCCTCTCCCGGCGGCTGACCGGCAACCCCGAGATCGTCCGGCGCTTCTTCAACGAGGCCCGCACCATCGGGCGCATCAGCCACCCCGGCGCCGTCACCCTCAACGACTTCGGCCAGACTCCCTCCGGCACCCTCTTCATCATCATGGAGTTCATCGAGGGCGAACCCCTCGGGCGAGTCGTCGCCCAGGAGGGCCCCTTGCCCTCCGAGACCGCCGTCCACATCGCCCTGCAGCTGTGCGAGGTCCTGGCCGCCGCACACGCCCAGGAGATCATCCACCGCGACCTCAAGCCCGACAACATCATGCTGACCCCCGGCCGACGCGGCCGGTACGTCGTCAAGGTCCTCGACTTCGGCATCGCCAAGCTCCTGACCGACGACAGCAGCATGACCCAGACCGGCATGGTCTTCGGCACCCCCGAGTTCATGAGCCCCGAGCAGGCCAGCGGCGAGGCCACCGACGGCCGCGCCGACCTCTACGCCCTCGGGCTCATCCTCTACTTCATGCTCTGCGGGCAACCGCCCTTCGTCGGCGACCACCCCGTCTCCACCCTCCGCAAGCAGGTCTCCGAGACCCCCGTCCTCCCCAGCAAGCGACGCCCCGAGGCCGACATCCCCCCCGACCTCGAAGCCATCATCATGAAAACCCTCAACAAGCGCCCCCAGGAGCGCTACCCCGACGTCGAGACCCTCGCCGACGTCCTCGAAGAGATCCAGGCGCGCTTCCGCAGCCAGCTCGCCACCGGCGACCACACCCCACAGGCACGGCGCGAGCCCTCCCTGGCCTCCGCTCCTCGCCTCGACCGCGAGGCCTTCACCTCCCAGACGATCTCCATCGCCACATCCCGGGAGCCCGCCTCCTTCGACGAGGCCCTCCACGGACCCGACGACGCCACCGACGACGCCGACGACCGCTCCTTTGACGCCAGCTTCGACCTCGGCGGCGATCTCCTCGACCTCGAACCCCCCGCCGCACGACAGCGACCCTCCTGGATCCCGCTGGCCCTGATCGCGCTCGCCGCCTTGATCCTCCTGGCCGGCCTCGCAGCCTTCATCCTCTCCAACGATGACCCCGGCACCAGCCCCGACACGGCCGCCGACGCCGGCCCGACCGCCGACGCCAGCCCCGAACCCTCCCCGAGCGCCGGAGCCAGCCCCGACGCCGCAGCCCTCCAGCTCCCCAGCGACCCCGCGCCGCCCGAACCCGCCCCTCAGGACACCCCCGACGCCGACACCGGCGAGCAGGCCGGGCAACCCCAGGACACGCCGCCCCCCACCCGCGCCGGGCGGCGCAACTCGGCCTCGCGCAACGCCACGAAGGCCGACAAGACCCCCGATCCCAAGGACGCGGACCCCGATAAGTCGGACGCGGCACCGAACAAGGACCCCAAGGACGGCGGCAAGAAACCCGAGGAGCCCAAGGAAGATCCCAGGAAGGACCCCAAGGACGGCGGCGACAAGAAGCCCCCAGGCGACGGGCTGCCTCCCAGGAAGCTCGGCGGCGACGCACCCAAGGAGCCCGCCGACAAGCCCCCGGCCGATCCCCCCAAGGTCGACGCCGACGGCGCTCCCCCCAAGAAGCTCTGATCCCGTCAACCCCGCACCGCCCGAACCCAGCCCGACACGCCTCCACCCCCACGCACGACGAACGCCCCACGCGCGACGAACGCCCCACGCGCGACGAGCGCCCCACGCACGACGAACTCCCCACGCACGACGAACTCCCCACGCACGACGAACGCCCCACGCACGACGAACGCCCCACGCTCCTCGCACCGCCCCCGTTGGGGACGGGCTCGTCGGGTGGGGCTAGAAACTCAGGTGGGCTGCGCCCTGCCGGTCGCAGGCCGGCGCACGGGCGCCAGAGAACCGCCGGGCCGGATCGCCGCATCGAAGTGGGCCTGTGGGTTGGAGTTTTTGCTCCCCCTGGTGTCGAGCTGGGCCGCGCGCGGGCCTGCGACCGACAGGGCGCAGCCCACCCTGAGCATCCAGCCCCACCCGACGAGCCCGTCCCCCGGAGGGGGGCGGTGCGAGGAGCGTGGGGCGCTCGTCGAGCGTGGGGCGATCCGCGCGACCACCACGCCCTTAATCTCATCTAAATCATTGATATCAAATACAATTCTTGATGTACCCGTTCAGCGCTCGTTGCCCATCTGGCCGCCGAAGAGCGCCTTGAGGCGGTCGTCCTGCGTGTCGGCCAGCTGGCCGATGCTCACCAGCGCGTAGGCCAGCTCCTCGATCGCCAGATCGTCGGCCAGGATCGTCTCGACGAGGTCGACGTGGCGACCGCCCGCCAGGACGAAGGCCCCGAAGTGGATCTGGCGGTTGACGTCGTTGAGCGCCTCGGCCAGCCCCACGGTGCGCTCGACCTCCCGCAACACCTGCGCCCTGAGCGTGATCGAGGTCGCCCGCTCGTCCTGCCAGACCCGCGCCGACACCCGCGCCGAGCCGTGCACGAACCAGAAGTCCCCCGCCTCGTCCTCCTCGACCGGCAGCCGGATCTCTTCGAGCATGTGCCGCACCTCGGCGCGCACCTCCGCCACGGGCCGCCGCTGCAACCCTGGCAGCCCCTCGACGGCCAGCCGCCGGATCAGCGCCGACAGGTCCGCGCCGGCCTCCGCCTCCCCCTCCTGCACCTCGACCTCATCGGCCCGCATCCCCCCGAGGGTGCTCTGGAGGATGTCGTCCATCCGATCGGCCTCCTCGGCCACCATCGCCAGCGTCAGCGCGAACTCGCTCAGGTCCAGGTCCGTCCCGAGCAGCGTCTTCTCGAAGACGACGTGGTAGGGGCCGCCGTCGCCCGGCCCCTCCGGCTCGATCAGGCACCGGCCCGTCACGACCTCCCCGTTGAGCGCCGTCAACGCCCGGGCCGGCAGCGAGGCGTCCTCGCCCTCGAAGCCCTCCAGATCCACCCCCGAGAGCAAGACCGCGCTGTAGCGCGCCAGATAGCGCCCTGAGCGCTGGATCACCGAGACCTGCACCCTGGCCGAGTCCCGCCGGAAGCGGAAGATCCCCGGCGAGGGCTCGCAGATCACCAACCCCAGGGCCTCTTGAAAGCCCCTGACGCGCTCGATCAGCTCCTCGTCGTCAGGCCCGGGCGCGAAGAGATCCTCCAGCAGCCCGTCCTGGAGCTCATCAAGCCGCATCGAGTCCGACGCATCGAGCCCGCCCTCTCCAGGCTCCTCGATCTGAGGCGCCGTTGGCGGCGCGCCAGCTCGCCTCGGCAAGGGGGCCTCCAGCATCCGGGCCGCCGAGCGAAGCTGCCGCGACAGCGCCGCGGCCACCTGTCGACACCGCGCGTGCTCCTCGACCCAGCCCCCCGCCTCCAGCGCCTCGACGCCGATGACGTGCTGGTAGTAGAGCCCGACCTCGGCGCCGAAGGCGTAGAGCTCCACCGCCCCGATCGGCAGCCCGTAGGCGCTGTCGCAGGCCACCACCGAGCCCAGCGGCAGCTGCGCGTTGAGCCGCGCCAGCATCTCCAGCAGCCCCATCGAGTAGATCGACTCGCCGACGTTGGCGATCACCTTGACCCCCTGCACGCCGGCTCCGTAATCGACGTAGGGCCGCAGCTCCACGTCCACCACCCCGCCCACATTGCCCACCCGCAGCGGGGCGCCCTCGGCCGCCTCAAGCCGCGCGTCCAGCAAGGCCCCGAGCCGCACCACCGCAGGCGACCGATCCAGCGGGAAGCCCACCTCGTCAAGCTCGATGAAGGACTCCATCGCCTCCGGGCTCATCCCCACCTCGACCTCGTCAAAGGCGTAGTCCCAGATCAGCTCCCCCCCGCATGACGGGCAGATCGGGTGCTCCACGGGCACCTCCCCGTGGTACTTGAAGTGGCGCGAAATCTGCCACCGACACCCGCCACAGCGCTCCGTCAACTTTGACACAGGCTCCCCCCTTTTTCAGCGCGCCCCGCGATCAAGGATCGCCCAGGCTACAGAAGACCTCTTCGAAGGCCGCGCAGATCCCCTCCCGACACGAGGTCGACAGGCACTCCTGCCCGCTGCCGCAGACCGCCCCCGCGTCCCCCTTCTCGATGCAGCGCTGCCCACCCTCCACGAAGACGCAGTCGCCCGTCCGACACTCCTCGTTGAGGTTGCGCGAAAAATCCGCGCAGGCCTCTCCGATGTCCGGCAACACCGCGCACTCCCCCACCCCCACGATCTCCCCCATCCGGCAGAAGAGCCCCAGCCGGCACCGATCCACCAGCGGGTTGCACGGCTGCCCCTCGCCGACGCCGACCTTCTGATTCTCCCGACAGATCCCCACCCCGGGCTCCTCGATGAACTCCTCCCAGCAATAGAGCCCCGGCCCGCAGTCGAAGACGTCGAAGCACCTCTCCTCCTCCGCCCGCGGCACCACGCAGGTCCCCCCGTTCTGATCGCAGACCAGCCCCGGCGCGCACTCCTCGCCGTCGAAGCAGTCCCCGCCCGACGCGCGCTCAGGCTCGCAGGTGCGCTCGGCGGGGTCGGTCTCGATGATCTGGCACGAGAGCCCCTCCCGACAGAAGGATCGCGCAAAGCAGCGCTCCCCCTGCTCTTTCTTCACTCTGCAGCGCAACTCCGGCTCCCCGACGTCCTTGCCGCAAAAGAGGCCCTCGTCGCAGGCCGCGTCGTCGTTCGGACAGCCCTCCCCCTCGGCCAGCTTCGCCGCGCACGAGCCCGCGAGGCAGAACTCCCCCTCCGGGCAGCCAACCTGGGTGCAGTTGAAGACCTCCGGCGGGCGATCGGGCACCTCGCACAGGCCCGGGCAGCGCCCCGCCGAGGCGCAGATCAAGCCCGCCTCGCACTCCACGTCCGTAAAGCAGTCCTGCTTGAGCCCGACCGCGCCGACGAAGATCTCGCCGCACGCCTCCGGCACGAGCCCCGACGCCAGCTCCTGGCAGCGCGCGGCCGCCACCGCCGCGCCGCACGCCTCGACCGCCTCCACGCTGAACGTGGTCCTGCCCGCCCGAAGGGACTGGAGCCACGTCTTGAGCTCCGGCGAGCACAGCCGCCCAGCCTCCTGGATGCACTGCTCGACGCTCGTGGCCTGGTTGACCAGCGCGAAGTTGCACCCGATCTGCCGCTCGCACAGGGGTTCGAAGAAGACCTCGCAGTAGCCCTCGGGCGTCACCGCCAGCTCCCCCGGCGCCGGCCCGGCCCCCTCGTCGCCGCAGGCCCCCAGCAGCGCCACCGCCGCCCAGGCCAGCCCCATCCCCAACGCCCGCGATCCGAGGCCCGGAGCGGCCCCCGCGCGCCGCCGTTGGCCGATGAGGTTCTTCAAGCAGAGCAAGGATTTGTCTCGATGTGCGTTCATGCCGCTCCGGTCGTCCGAGGAGTGCAGCTTAACGTCGGCGAGTCGCAGTTTCCAGTGGCGCCGCTTCGGCGGCGGGGCTTCTTGTTGTGCCGGCCGCGGACCTGATCGATGATGCCTGTCGAGGACCTTGAGGGATCATGGATGTTGAACAGGTCAGAGCGCTCGGCGCGGGCGCGCTCGGCGCCGCCCTTGCGCTGGAGGTCGCCCGACGCTGGCTCGGCGCCGCCCGGCGCAGGTCGCGGGCGTGGGCGCGCGCCAGACAGGCCGATCGCGGCGAGGAGCGCGCCGAAGTGCTGCTGCGCCGCCTGGGTTATCGCATCGCCGATCGGCAGGTCGAGCACTCCTGGTCCATCCTGGCCGACGGCGAGCCTCACATCGTCGAATTGCGTGCGGATCTGCTCGTGACGCGGGCTGGCCGCCGGCTCATCGCCGAGGTCAAGACCGGCCAGGTCGCCCCCCGGCTGGAGAACGCCTCGACGCGCCGCCAGCTCCTCGAGTACGCCCTGGCCTACCCCGTCGACGGCGTCCTGCTCGTCGACATGGAGGAGGGCTCGGTTCGAGAGATCGTCTTCCCCGTCCGACCCGCACCCCAGGCCACCCGCCCGGCGCTGGTCTTCATCGCCGGCGCCCTCGTCGGCGCCGCCCTCGCCGCCTGGGCGCTCGCCCTGCTCTGATCCCCCGCCGCCCTCATCGACGACAAGGCGCAAAGCTCGCGTTTCCAGGGTCAGAGCGCCCATCGTGGCGGGCAAGACCCCCTCAGGAACGACATTGATTCTTCCCGACGGGGTCTTCTGGTTCCTCGACGGGGTCGGATTGTTCCTCGACGGGGTCACTGTTCCCGACGGGGTCACTGTTCCCGAAAGGGTCACTGTTCCCGACGGGTCACTGTTCCCGACGGGGTCTTCTGCCCGCCATCAAGGCCGACGCGATGATCCCGATTGTTCCCGACGGGGTCTTGTGCCCGTCTTCGAAGTCGGTTCGACGACGATCCAGGGTTGGAGGGAGAGGCCGTTGGAGGTCTCGGGGGGTTGGGCGGCGATGGCGCGCTCAAGGCAGGCGCGGGCATCGGCCGGGAGGGGCGGGAGGAGCTCGTCGGCGCGCTCTGGGTCGAGGGAGAGGCCGGAGGGTTCGACGCGAAGCGGGAGGCGCAGCGCCTGTCCGGCGTCGAGGAGGGCCAGGGCCGGGGGGCAGTCGCGCGCGGCGAGGTAGCCGACGTTGGCGATGGCCTGGGCGGCGTGCTGCTCAAGGGGGGGGTGGTCGGGGGGGAGCTGGAGGATCAGGGCGCAGGCCGGCATGCGCTTGTAGGCCGGCAGTTCGAAGCGTGTCCTGTGTGGATGGGCTTCGGGAGCGTCGCGGCAGGCCAGGGCGAGCGCGGCGAGGGCGAGCATCGCGATCAGGGCGCCGATGGGACCGTAAGTCCCCTGCGAGCTGGCGCCCTGGGGGTGGTTCACGGGGAGACGTTGTCGGCGCAGCTGGTCAGGCCGCTGTCGCTGACCTTGCAGACGTAGACGCTGTTGAAGAAGAAGAAGGTGTGCTTGGTGATGACGACGGTGTTCTCGTTGACGGCGGTCACGCCGGTGTGGGAGCAGCCGACGGCGGCCGCGGCCATGACCAGCGTGAGGAGGACGAGGGAGGCTTTGTTCTTCAGAGACATGGAGGGGCTCCTTTCGATGGGTGGCGCAGGCGACCCGCGCGGATGGTCAGGTCAGGGTGAAGGCACCCTGGTTGCTCGGCAGACGACGGACAAGAATCTCTGCCACAGGGGTCCGTGGCGCGTCAAGGCGAGCGCGCCGCGCTCGGAAAGGGGTTACATTGACACACAGGCAGCCCCAAAAGTATGCTCGGCGCTGATCTGGACATTGCGCGGGAGTCGATGACGACGCCCAGCGCGCGGTGCAGGAGCGAAGAAGCCAAGGTCATGGAGTTCGGAAAGTACCATCTGGTCCGCAAGCTGGCCACGGGAGGGATGGCGGAGATCTTCCTCGCCCGTCAGGACGGCATCGAAGGCTTCCGCAAGAACATCGTGCTCAAGCGCATCTTGCCGATCCACGCCGACAACGCCGAGTTGATCGACATGTTTCTGGACGAGGCGCGGATCGCGGCGACGCTCAACCACCCGAATATTGTACAGATTTTTGATCTGGGGAAGGTCGACGGCGAGTTCTTCATCGCGATGGAGTACGTCCACGGCCAGGATCTGAGGCGAGTGTGCGAGCGCGGCCTCGCGGTGGGCAACTTCATGCCGCTGCGGCACGCGGTGCGGACGATCGCGGACGCGGCGGCGGGCTTGCACTACGCGCACCACCAGGTCGACGGCCAGGGCGAGCCGCTCAACATCGTGCACCGGGACATCTCGCCGCAGAACGTGGTGGTGTCCTTCGACGGCGTGGTCAAGATCCTGGACTTCGGCATCGCCAAGGCGGCCAACAAGATCGTGACGACGCGCACGGGGCAGCTCAAGGGCAAGTACGCCTACATGTCCCCGGAGCAGTGCAATGGCCTGGAGGTGGACTCGAGGTCGGACATCTTCTCTCTGGGCACTCTTCTGTACGAGATCACGGTCTGCACGCGGCTCTTCAAGGGCGAGACGGACATCCAGACGATCAAGAACGTCTCGGAGGCCATCGTCACGCCGCCGAGCGAGGTCAGGCCCGAGTTCCCGAGGGATCTGGAGGCGATCGTCCTCAAGGCGCTGGCCCGCGATCCCCACCACCGCTACCAGACTGGCCGCGAGCTTCAAGAGGCGCTCGAAGATTTTTTGAGCAACAACCGGATGAAGACCGGCCCTGTGCAGCTGGGCAATTACATGCGCGAGATCTTCCCCGACAAGCTCGATGTTCCTGGCGAGGACGCCTCGCTGTCCAGCGGGGCCAGGGAGTCATCCAGGTCGGGGGTGCTGACCCCGACCGGCCCCACCATCGCCCTGCCGGATCCCGGCCCCGCGCCGGAGCTGCACGAGGATCTGCCCTCCGGGGCGCCCTCGGTCAACGAGGTCAGGTCGTGGACCGCCGGCGAGGGGGACGCAGGCCCCACCGCGCCGATGCCGACCCATAAGGCGGCGGGCGAGCTGCCGCGCCCGGCCCGGCCCGCCAAGGCCCCCGAGCAGGTCTCCTTCGTCGTCAACGAGAACGCGCCCTACCAGGTCAACCCGGCCAAGGTTCAGGACTTCAAGCCCAAGAAGCAGGCCCGCAAGGTGGCCCGATCGTCGGTCAAGACGGTCGAGTACCAGCTTCGAGGGGCCAAGGACGACGAGCTGGACGGCTACGAGAAGGGCTCCCGGGTCTACTATATGATCCTGGGGGTCGTCGTCATGGGGATGCTCGCCTTCGCGAGCTACCAGCTCTACAAGACGGGCTTCACGCTGGCCTCGGCCGACACCTTCGTGACCCCGAAGGAGGACCCGCTCAAGGGGATCGAGGCCGAGCCGCCGCCGCCCGAGCTGCCCTTGACCCTGACCAGCATCTCCAGCGAGCCGGCGGGGGCCTCCGTCGTCATCAACGGCATCCTCCAGACCGGCGAGACCCCCGGGGACTTTGGCGTCGTGCCGGGCAAGATCAACTCCGTGAGCCTCTACCTGGCCGGCCACGCGCCCAGCCACCGCAACATCGCCGCGCCCGAGGAGGGCAAGCCGACGCCACTGGCGATGACGCTCGACGCCATCGACGTTGAGAAGCTCGACCCCGAGGCCGACTTCGGCAAGCTGATCATCCACAGCGAGCCCGAGGGCGCCGCCGTCATCCTCAACGGCAAGGCCACCGGCCAGACCCCGCTGACCCTCGACAAGCTCGTCGCCCGGCAGGAGTACCACGTGGTGCTGCGCAAGCAGGGCCACTACGATCACGTCCTCATCCAGTACGTCTACGCCGGGGTCGAGAACAAGGCCGGGGTGCACAAGCTCGTCTCCAGGGACCGCAAGGCCAGCGAGCGCATCACCGAGTTGCACTTCGAACTGGCCGATGCCGCCATCCACCTCAACGACGAGTTCGTCGGCCGGGCGCCCTACTTCAAGGTCGTCGGCCGCAACGAGGCCGTCCGGGTCGAGTTCAAGCTCGAAGGCCACCACCCCTACCGGCGCGTCTTCGCCACCTCCATCGGCTCGGCCACCTTCGCCCCGGCCCTGGAGGCGATCCGCAACGAGCCCGGGAAGCTCACCCTCAAGATCAACCCCCGCACCACCAAGGTCTACCTCGGCTCCAACGAGTACGAATCCAATGAAATCAACAACCTGGAGATGCCCGCTGGCGAGTACACCGTCACCATGGTGACCGAAGCCGGCGCGCGCGGGGAGGTCGTCGTCAACGTCGACCCCGAGGCGTCTCGCACCTACGCGATCGACTTCTCAGGCCCGACCCCCACCGTCAAGTCCGCCGACTGAGCCTCCTGTGATGATCCGACTCTGCGCCGCTCTGCTGGCCTCGCTCGCGGCCGCGTGCTCCCCTTCGCTCGGCGGCGCGGAGCGAGCCCCCGCCGAGCGCGTTCGCGCCGTGCGCGGCGGCATCCCAGCGGTCGCCGCCGACACATCGCGCGCCCCGTTGGCCCTCG
>SXGR01194726.1_pt1 | contig 58484 bp, 62 predicted proteins | sample 3174711 | NCBI WGS metagenome assembly SXGR01 (sample SAMN11356860, study PRJNA531348) | freshwater metagenome | isolation source: freshwater sample F1-60 | place: China: Fuxian Lake, Yuxi | collected 2017-12-25 | reverse complement strand
AATGTAGTCCAATCGGTTGAACTTAAATATCCATTTGTTGAACCATTTGATTGTGCTATTGTTATATTAGGGGTTGTGCCACCACTTGAACTCAATGGTGATGTAGCCGTAACCGCAGTAAGATAGCCTGTTAAATCGCTTGTTAAAGCAACTATTCCTGTTGCATTTGGAAATGTGTAAGACCTATTCGCACTATTAGCTGAAATAATAAACTTACTTAAATATAAGTTAGCATTCTGCCATCCTATATCCCCAAGACTATCCGAAAATAAAACACTCTCATTAGCTGAAGATGTTGCACTTGCTGATTGATGCTTTAATCCTAAATGTCCGTTACCTGCCGTTCCTTTAATATGTAAAGATTGAGCATTCAATTTAAACGCACCTAAATCAACATCTTGCGTTGCACCAGTGTAAGGGATAGCGTTAATATCAGTTAATAACTGTGAAGCTGTTCTGTATTTTATAGTTCCTCCATCCGTAACTAATATATTACCAGCAGCAGCTTTTGCTAAGATTTCTCCTACAGTCACCCTACCACCTGTTGTTAAATGGCTTAATATGTTCATTTAAATAGATTTATTTTTTTACTACCACTCTGTACCCATTTAAAACAGGAGCTGTTGCAAATGAAACAGTAATAGTTGATGCGTTTGTATAAACCACATCCGCAAATACCTCTTCTAAAGATGCATTATCTTTTATAGTTACCACTAAATCTACAGAACCTAACGAATGTGTTACAACGTAAGAAGTGGCTGAACCATTTCCTATATTTGTAGCATATCCATTAATACCCGCATCTACAAAAGTTCGTAATTTTAAAGGGGTCACAATACGTGTATCATCTGTTCCTGTTGTAACTTCCGCCTGAGTAGCTAATTCTGCTATACCTGTACGAGTCTCTGTTGCTGTAACTTGTGCTAAAGATGCAGGTGTTATAGCAGCAACTGTATTAACTAATGCTTGTGCTTCTGCGGTAGTTGCTAAACGAACCACTCCTAAAGCGGTGGTGGTAGCTTGGTCTCTATTAACTTCTATTTGTATCCAATCTGAAGCTAATAATGTAGAAGCACCAGTTATTTTTGCAATGATAACATCTCCAACATTAAATGCTACACTATCGACCGTTCCTGCTACACTCACATACCAATAGTCTCCTTTTTTAGTGCCTTCTGAAGCCACAGGGAAGCTACCTGTCGAAGTATCCCAACTTCCTTCTAAATTACCTAACCCAGCAATAGATGAGTCAATATAAGCCTTAACTGACCCCGCAGTGGGTAGATTAGTTGCTGTAGCGGTAGCCATCGTGTTATCATTAATAACAGAGACCTCTGATGCTACCCCCGTGCCTGCCACTACCCTACCTAAAACGGTCATTGTAGAAACATTCTGTATCTTAGCAAATGTAATATTACTATCCGTTACTTTTATTGTTGTTACAGCTCCTGTGGCAAGCTTAGCTGTAGAAACTCCTAAGTCTTTTATTTGTACAACATCCCCCACAACCTCTATTGAAGCATTATCGGGGTTAAGGTCAAGGGTTACAGCTCCTGATGTTCCGCCACCAATAAGCCCTGCTCCTGCGGTAACTCCTTGAATGTCACCACTTGCACTTAACCAAGCTGTGCCATCCCAAAAATATACCACGTTTTCTGTGGTGTTATAATATATCTGACCACTTAGAGGGCTTGATGGGGCAGATGCTAAATTTTGAAGAACAACATTTAATATCTGGTTCTTCGTAAGGTCTAAATTGACGAGTACTTTTTTAGCCATTTTATTTAATTTATATAAGCCTTCCCGCTTATAGGTGATGAAAAAGTTATTGTTATTTGATTTACACTATCATAATGAACCGAGCCTACCACTTCATCATTAGCTGTATCTACAATTGAGGTAGAAGCGTATCTACCTAAATTATGGATAACTTCCCACGATGAGGACGCTACCTGTTGGTCGTGGATATAGTTCTTGTCTATGTCCGTCCATTGGGCGGTAAGTGTTCCTAAATTTTGTTTTGTTAATGTTATTGTTTTAGTAGAAGCACCTGTTACGGCTACTGCTGTTATTGTATTGCTAAAAGAGTTGTTCCAATTATCTATATCGGCTTGTGTTATTGTTGATATAGCGTATACAGCGGATGATGGGGCGGGGGAATCGTAGATAGGGTTCAATGCCCCGTAATCATACAGCGTAATCTTAGATGTAAGGTATAAGTATAGCGCATCGTACTCCGCTAAGGCAATATGCTTCCTACCAAAATCTAACCCCTTTTTAATGATAAAAATAACATCCCTTTCGTGTATTAATAAATAATCTAAGTTGTCAAATATATTCTCCTGCGCTATAGTCCCTATTTTGTGGAGGGTTTTATCCGCTTTAAGGATTAAGGTGTTAATATCTTGATTGGTTAGATGTGGCATTATCTATTAGGGTCTTCAGCTATTAATTTCGCCCTTACAAGTGCGTTATGGGCGGAGAGGTTATCCCCTTCAGAAGAAGCCTTTACAGCCGACTCTGATTCCATAAACACCCTCATGGTGCGTGTTATAAAATCTTTATTTCTTTCTAAGTTGGTATTAATTCGCATCTCCTGTACCCTTGTATAAAAAGCTGCTTTTGTGAAGCATGTAAGGGAAAATAGAATTGTTTTAACATAAACCGAGCCTGCACCCGATACAATAGGGGTTAGGGTTAATTTTACGCTGTAAGCATCATCTGCCGCTAATCCTGTATAGGTATATTCACCCGATGGGTAGGCTGCGTGGGAAAAGGGGATGGTAGCTACCACTACATCATTATAGTTGTATAAGGTAATTATCCTATCGGAGAAGTTAGAGATGGTTTCTACATCGTAACTTGATGTATCCTTAATTGTGAACTCCGAGCAAATATCCCCCTGTAGTACCTGAACTGCAGTAGAAAATGGCATAAGTTAAGTTTGTGCAAAGATACAAAATTATTCACATCTTTGTGTACACCCTCCTTACTTTTGTATTGGTGTTGATGTAGGATTGAATTTTATACGCCTTTTTGCTTTTCTTGCTGCAGCAGCCATTACACTTGTCTTTATTGTATTTAGCTCCTCCTCTGAGAGTAGACTAATCTTCTTCCTCTTATTAGTTACACCTGTTTGGGGGTTACCATACCTACCTATATATACATACCCTCTCTTTTCTATCCTACTCATTGCTTGTGCAAATATAGCGTCCATATCTGTTTTATACTTAGCATATTCCTCCTGTGTTGCCATCCTTACATTTCTCTCTCCTACACCGTAGGGGTTATAAATCTTAAAGGTTTCTACCGTCTTTTTACCACCGCTTGTTGTAAGTACACCTGCGCCAAAGTTAGATAAAGCTGTAAACAGTACGCCTACCTCTGTAGGGTTCTTTTTATATAGCTCCCCTGCATCCTGTAGCCATATAGGTAAAGCTAAGTCTTGTAGGATAGCTAAATCATCCTCCTCCTCGCCCTTCCTCCAATCCGCTTTTTTAGCCACTACTGCGGGGATTGGGGCTAATTTGTTTAGACCAAACCTAATGGCAAGGTCTAACTTTGTGTTAATCCTCTTACCGTAACGCTCACCAAATTTAGTATCCTCACCATATTGGTCTGTGAATGTGTCGCCAAATAACCTACCCATAAATACGAGCGTTGATTTTACACCACTACCGAATGTGACGGTTTGGTTCTTAAATCTATGGCTCATAAAATTTGAGCTATTCATATTCCAAAAGTCATCATCGGTAATTTTTTCATCATCATCGTCATCAGATAGAGCTTCTTTAGCGGCTCTAACGGCAACATTAAATGATATATACCCACCAACCAACTTAGCAAAATCAAGCAGTGCTCTCTTTCTTAGAGCTGGTGGCATCTTCCCGTAGTACCAAAATGCGTAAGGGGTGAATAATTTTAGTTCCGATATAACCTTACGAGCAGAAAAAAGAGCAACATTCAGGAAGTTAGCAGAACGCTCTAATTTTCCAAGCGAACCACGCCCTGTTGTGGTATTTATAAAGTCAGCAGCAACCTTAAATAAAGCTGGGTCAGACGCTGCGGAAAATCCTTCATTCGATAACGATTTAGATAACCTTAAGAACCTCTCTACTCTTAGATAGGTTATAAAGCCATCGTAACCTCTTTGGGAGGCAAGAAATGGGCTTATCTTTTTCATAAACTCCTTAGCAGGTTTAATATTTAGTGTAGCTATGGTTACTATGGCGTTGTATATCTTATTCACCAAAGCCACCATAACAGCACCCTCCTGCTCACTTATGCTACCTCCAATATGGTCTGGAAGGGAAAGTCCTGATGAAACCATAGCAGGGTAGTAATCCTCCGTGCGGAGTTTAGATAGGTATTCGGTATAGGCTTTATCAGAGCTAAAGTACTTCATCATGCGTAATACAGCTTTAGCTATATTAATAGGATTAAACACATTGCTGTAGAAGTACCATGTACCCTGTGTGAATAATGCACCTAAATCTCCGAACCCTGCTAATATAGCACGTGGGAGCCCTATAATATCCTTAGCCCACATTCCCGTTTTCTCCGCCATACCCATATTAACTATCCTGTTCTTCTCATGCTCATACTCGTACCTATCATGAAGGGCGTTCTCCTGCCTCTTTAACTCAACCATCTCAGCGTCAAACGCTACAGGTAACTTCCTCGCAGGCTTAGGGGAGAAGTCCTTATTCTCTAATCTATTCTCTAATTCTTTTATCTTTGCCCGTACTCTTGCTTTGGCGGATGATAGCCTCTTCTCATCTGCTGTCATTGTAGCCTTGCCGTATAGTACCACCTCTAATTCCTTGATAAGGAGTCTTAAATTCGCCTCCTGCTGCCCAATAATAGCCTTATTTTTAGGTGTTTTTGCCTTAATTTTTTTATTCTGTAAGTCCTCTAACTTAGAGAGGAGAGTTCCTATACGTTTTGCGGTGGCTATATCTTTTGCGATATCACTTGATGTTTTAGCTGCGTCCATCCCGTACCTCGTTATAACATCCATCACCTCTCGCTTGGTTACATTTGGTAAGGATTGAACGATATCAAAATGGATAGCATCCACCATACCCTCTATAGAAGTAACACCGCTATTCACTAAATCATGGAGAACCTTATTAGGGATGGTAAACGTGCCATCATTATTGATGGTAACCTTAGCCTTTGGTGGAGCTAAAGAGTAACCCATATCTACTAATAACTCTGAGATATCTTTTGTATACCTACCCTCACTTTCCCATACCTTAATGCCTTTCTTTATTAATAATTGCTTTATCTTTCGTACACCTATCTTTATAGCTTGGCTTGCCGATTTACCAGCCTTTAAAGCCTTTATAGTTATTGTTATCCCTGCATCAATAACAGCAACAGGAACACCTAATGTTGCATCGTACAACCTCTCCCTAATGGTAGTTCTAAATTTCTCTAATGCTATAATAGCTCTATCAGCTAAATCCTTCGTACCTTTAGGAAGTTGTTGAAATTCTTCCTCAATCTTAATATCCCTCTCTTTTACTTTAGCAGCCTTATTTATAGCGTCCTCAGCCGCCTTCTCCTTAGCCTTCTGAATTTTAGCTTGGGCAGATACTAATTTAGCCTTTACCGCTTTTAATTCTTTGTCTATAGCTCTAAAGTTATCCTCCACTAATGGGGATATATACCCGTGGTTAGTCTTTTTATACCTCGCTATCTCAACAGTAACATTATATTGGGTATCAATCAGGTATCTTCTCAATCTAAATGCTAAAGATTGTTGCTGTGCTGTTATGATAGATACCGCTGTGAAGTTGCTTATCTCCGCCTCTAAGGTTTTTATTGCGACATTTAATTCGGCAGTATTCTCTCCATCTTCTAAATTTTTATTATATTTATTATACAGCCCTATAAGCCTATCATCAGCATCTCTCTTGTAGTATACTAATCCGATAACCTCTGTGGGCGTTAGTGTACCACTTCTGCCTCCCTGAAGTATCGTATCTACGGTAGTCTTACCATCAAACTCACCTGACTTAAATAGCATTTCACCTAACTCAATCATCTGTGTGTCGGTAATATTCTCTAAATTAAGGTTTTGGATATCCTTCTCTGATACAAGTGATTTTTTAATCCCTGAAAGGGTTTCTTTTTTATCTACTATTTTTTTCGCTGATGGTGGTGCTACTTTACGCCCCGCTAATTCATCCATCGCATCACTTACATCTTGCGGGTTGACATTATGCTTAGCAGCAGCCATACGAACAGCTTGTTCTATGGTGAGGTTATCTTTAGTAACAATATCATTAATAGTTGAAAGAATGCTTTTTAATAAAGGTGTAGAAATGCCTTTTTTCTGTGATTTTGATTTTACAGAAAAAGTAAATAATTCCCTTTTATCTAATGAATTGTTATAGGATAGAAACTCATTACCAACAGTTGTAAGCGAGGGCAGCTCAAGACTTTCTAATGATTTGTTATAGTATAGAAACCTATTACCAACAGTTGTAAGCGAGGGCAGCTTAAGACTTTTTAATGATTCGTTATTGTATAGAAACCTATTACCAACAGTTGTAAGCGAGGGCAGCTTAAGACTTTTTAATGATTTGTTATAGTATAGAAACTTATCCCCGACAGTTGTAAGTGATTGTAGCTCAAGACTTTCTAATGATTCGTTATAGTATAGAAACTCATCCCCGACAGTTGTAAGTGATTGCAGCTCAAGACTTTTTAATGATTTGTTATTGCGTAGAAACCCATTACCAACAGTTGTAAGTGATTGTAGCTCAAGACTTTCTAATGATTCGTTATAGTATAGAAACCCATCCCCGACAGTTGTAAGTGATTGTAGCTCAAGACTTTTTAATGATTCGTTATTGTATAGAAACTCATTACCAACAGTTGTAAGTGATTGTAGCTCAAGACTTTCTAATGATTCGTTATAGGGTAGAAAATCATTACCGACAGTTGTAATATCGCCACTCAGTTTTTTTGCTACACCATTTTCTAAATGGAATAATACAGACCCTTTATTAGTATAAATGCTTATGTTGTCTTTTTCAAAAGATATTTTATTAATGTCTTCTAATAACAAGTTACCACTTACAACTGATTTAATTGTTTTTGTTTTTGTATCTATTAAATAGTCATCAACCATCCTCTGTGTTGACTTGTCCACCACAGTAATAACCCCATCTTTTATATAACCATGTTGGCTAAAACTAACACCTCCCAGTTCTCTGTCAAAAACCATATAGTTCCCATTTGAATCTTGAACTACACTGTCAGGCAAATTAAATGCTTGTTTTTTATTTGGTTGAGGTGTGCCTTCTATTGAAAAAACAGCATCATGTAATCCTTCTGCAATACTGTTTAAATCACCACCAAATGTTGCGTCAGGGGCATCTACTCCATGATTGTATCTGTTCATTATCTTTATCATCCCATCTTTATCTATTTGAACAGACATTGACGATGTCCCATAAGGGTCTTGACGGGTGTTTTTTAGCCCCGACAAATTATACACCCCATCATTATCTTTTCTCCCTTTTGTTTCTAAATATCCCCTCCATAACATAGCTCCTACAGAGTCGCCTTTTAGATATTTTTGCGTTAATTCATCTGCAGGTAAAATTGTCTCCGCACCGTTTTTCCTTAACCAAAAAATAAGAGCCGTTTTCGTTCTATCTTTTCCGTGTTTTAAATATTGGTCTATGGTGCATATAAGCTCCCCTTCTCTAAAATCTTTTCTAAACGTGTACGATATTTCCTTAATATCCTGTTTAGGACGGAGAAAGTTATAGCCGCTAAGAAGCGCAAGCTCTTCAGGAGTTCTTACCTCTTTTTTTATTACTTGTTCTCTATTGTTCTTAGTATTATATTCTGAGTATAGTTCCAACGGTATAAGAGGAAGTATTTTAGCAATATCAGACTTAATCGGTATTTTTTCATAAAGGAACTCAACAAAATCGTCAGCGTGCTCTAATGTAAGGGGAAACTTACTCCTTATATATACTGCTGACCTCTCACCAAGTTTTTTCTTTAAAATGTTAAACCCATTATAAATTCGTGTATCTACAGGAAGTGGAGTAGTAGATTCTTTCTGAGATTTAGATATAGGAGCATCTAAATCAAAACCCAACCTTTTAGCAATCCCTCTAATTTTTTCTACCGCTATTTTTTCTACCTCTGCTTTTTGACTACGGCTGATAGTTGGTGATGTTGGTTTCGTATCAGGGGTGCTTTTTATTTCTTTACCCTTGCGTATCGAATTAGATATACTATTGAAGAAATCAACAACACCCTCAGTATCCTTAATATCTTCAAAAGGTCTTAATGCACCATTAGTAATTTTTGATATTATATTATTAATAACGACAGCAATCTGCTGTAATATAGATGTAGATAATTTACCTTCTTGTTGCTCTAAAATACTTGTAAGCTCTACAAGATATTCCTCATATTTAACATCACCTGTATATTTATTTGAAAAATCAATTAAGGCGTTGTTTAAACTCGTACTTAAAATTTTTGATATTTTATCTTTAAACACTTTAAATAAAGCAGGGTTATCTCCAAATGTTTTTAACATAATACCGTGAGCTACCTCATGCGCTACGGTTCTATTATTTGCTTTACTTAAATTAATATCAATACGCCCTATAAAAGTTCCATCCGCATTTTTAGTGTATGAGAAATTCCCTCTCGACCCTGATTCACCATTCACTTCTTTCATGGCGGCATTATAACTATCCTCCCTATCATGTATAACAATGTCAAAATTTGGCAGTACAGATTTAAGTGTCTTTAACACTTTTTGAGCAGATTCTATAATTTTTATTTTTGCCTTATCTGTGATGGTATTCTTTAAAGCGTTAATAGATGTGCTGTCTGTAATAGATACACCAGTTGGTTTAGCATCAGTTTCTCCCTCTAAAATCTTCTGCAGTTGCTCAATAAATGCCAACGAGTTTTCAAGATTAGCAAATTCCTTCTTTTTTAAGAAATCTTCACTTTTGAGGATTGCTTCTTCGTAAAGGTTACGAATGTTTGCCCCACTTTGCTGTTGCTCGGCTTTGAGTTTAGCAGTTTTAAGTAGCTCGGAACGCCTTTTTGGGTCAACGTACCTTGATTCGATTGCGCGGTGGGTTGTTTCATATTTTATATTGTTTTTATGTAACTCTTCAGCAAAATTAGACATTTTAGTATTAAAACCCAAATCCTGCCCATTGTTAAAATCTAATATATTAATTATTCCTTCGTCTTCATTTAGTTCAAAATCATCTATTTCCTCATTTTTTAATAACTTAATAACTTTAGATATATTATCAACCTTAATCATAACTTCTAATGCTGTCTGTTGAGATGACCCATGCTCCACATATTTTGAGGCTATTGTAGCTTCTTGCGTTTCATGGGATAAAGCTCCTACTATAGCAGCATATAATTCTGTTATGTCAATATTATCTGTATTTAATTTTACCCTATTTGAAATTTCTATTATTTTTTCACCCTCATTGTTTGTAAACCCACCAATAGTATTATTAATTTTTAATACTTCTAACCCTAATATTTCAGCTACACTATTAAGCATTTTTATATGCTTGATATACCCGTCTGAGCTTCTAAGATTTGATGCCTCCTCTAAATTTTTTATCTGAGTGGCATATAATGGTGCTACTAAAACAGATGTTTCTTTCTGCCTCTTTCCAAGTATATCATCAAACATTTGCCTTAATTCAGGCGTTAGCTCTTTACCCGTAATTGACTTATAAACAGATTTGAACGCTTCGGTTATTTGGTCTAAAACTTTTTGGAACGCTTCACTAAATCCTTTGCCACCCTCAGTGTGGTACTTCTCCCACGACTGCGCGATAAACTCTTGTACTGCTCTATATTGCTCACTTGTTGTGCCTCCTTTAAAAGCGTCATTACCTTCTATTAACTGGGAGATAGTTACCTTATTTTCAGGGTTAGCTTTATTAAATTCATCAACAATAGTTTCAATATGCTTTATACCTACTTCATTCCGTTCTTTTGCCCCATCAATAATTGCTACTACTGTTGCATGTACTGCTTCGTGGACGATTGCTACTGTCGCTTCTGCCTTGTTCTTTGCTTTATTAAAGTCCTTTATTGCCTCGATAATGTTTTTACCTGCACGAATAAAGAATTGAGCTTTAACATCGCCTTGTTTCTTTGATAATAATTTTTGTTCTTCAATTGGCTGTGATTGTTTTTTTAGCGCAGCTATCTCCTCCTTAGACTTTATAATACCCTTTGCAACACCTGTCTGATTACTTCCGAGAAATAAAGCTGTAGTAGGCTTGTTGTTAACATTATTTACCAAATCGGCTATGTGAGGCGTGTTGCTAAACAATAACAATTGCGGTCTTTGTTTTGGGTCTACTTGCTTGATATGTGCGCCATAACTTTCATGTGCGCCTTTTTCCGTTTTTACAGGGCTTGTCACTTTAATTGCTGCATATACCTCGCTATTCTTTACTCCAATTGTGGCTTCATCGGAAAACAAAAGACCTATTGCCGCCCTTATTCCCTGTAGTGAAAACCTTATATCCCCCGTTTTATTGGTTGCTACTTTTGAGAGCTCTTTTGTATTAAGAGCTTCCCTTATTTTTTTTATATTCGTCTTTGCAGATTCTGAATTTAATGCCAACTGAGTAATAACATCCTGAATAAATGCGCCTCTTGACTTAAATGACGAATCGGGTTTATTTATAAATTTCTCTACCAACTCATCGTGTATTGATTTTCTATCAGCCCTACCTTTAAATATAACCCCATGCTTTCTTCCCGCTGCGTTTATGGCGTTTCTAAAGTCTGATACACTTATATACCCTTTGTTCATTAAATACTCAAGCACATTCAATGCTCCCCGCGCGCCCGCGTGGGAAGACATAAGTTTACCCACGTCGCCCTTTGATAATACTATATTTGCTTCACCATTTTTTTCTACCTGTGTGTTGATAAATTCAGCCATTGCCTGCGCATTTTGCCGCCCCCTAACCGTGTCGGAAAAAGCCCATACGTCACCTGTAGCTGAAACAAAATGTACTCCCCCGCTACCCTCGGCTAAAGTCTTGTCTCCAACCAAAACCCTTCCAACAAGCATACTGTCGGGGTTGATAATATAAACAGGTTTCCCTGCTAAATCGGATATATCTACATCTAAAACAACATGCCCGCTTTCAACAAGGTTTTTAAAGCCTTTACTTTCTTCAAACCCTTTCTTTTCAAATACACCCCATGCCTTTAACAAAGGCTGTCCTTTTTCATCTGCCTCTGCTTTCGTTTCAGTCCCTTTTTCAATATTTAACCAATCGTTAATCCCTTTTGCTGCTACTAATCCTGTTTTTTTTAATCCATCAAATAACTGGGTCAACCACTCATATATAGTTTCGACATCTTCTTTAGGTACTCCAAAATTTTCTATCTGTAAAAGTGTTTCTTCTTTTGATGTCTTTTTTTCTACCACATCTTCTATTACGGGCGGTTGCTCCTTACCCTTTTGCTTGAATACATATACCTCCCCCTTAGATATTGTTTTAGCTGCCTCTAAAATATCTTCTTCTTCTACTAAAACATTTACCCCTGTGCCTCCTGTATTTATCAACCATTCTTTACTATTATAAAACGACTCCTGATTGTTTTCTGTTGCAAATTTTTTCGTATTTTCACGATGGATTGAGTCCACGTTGACGTTTAAGTCAATCGAAAAATTAGGGCTATTTTGCATTTTAAATACACCAACGGTAGCGTTAGGGTTTTCATCAAAAAACTTTTTATGTTTAGCTATAAATTCTTTCACCCTGTCTTCTGTAAGTTCATCAGGGGTTACAGTATCGCCTACTAATGTAACAACATCCTCGTTATCCTGAAGCTCTATAATTCTACCTTCTCTATCAAAAGTCTCACCAAAATCCTCTCCATTTATAGAAGATTTTATCTCTTCTATTCTTCTTGCAAATTGGTTAGGTTCGCTTTTAGTTTTCAACCCTCTAATTACGCTATTTATAGTACCAAAACTATCTAATGCTGTTTGCTGTGTTCCTCCTTCTACCTTAGCTACAGCGGTATTGTCTGAATCTACAGTCCATGTAGTACCGTTCTCATCATTAAACACATCCCCCTTCATTAACCCCTCTGTTGTTTGCCCTGTAGGTTCCTTCATGAGAGGTTGCCCTGTAGGCTCATTCATGAGAGCTTGTTCAATAGTCGGCTTAACGGGTACTTCCTTATCTACCTCGTCTAATCTCTCTTGTAGCGCCCCTCGTTTGCCAAATGTTTTAATGAGTACCTTACCCTCCTTATACATATTTATTATATCCTCATTTTTTGCTAAAGCTATAGACTCATTACCGTACACCACAAACTGCTCATTATTAGGTAGTGTAACAACTGCGTAATTAACAACACCTCCATTTATAAACTTCACCATATCATCACCTACCATCATTGCTCTCTCCTCAGATGCCTTTTTTAGTAATGGGTCTAATTCTACTTCTATATTAGCCAAAGCATTATTACGATGAATAGCCATTGTGCTGTACACTCTCTGCTGAGCGGGGGTTAGATTGTACTTTTTAGTTATCTCCACAGAGTTATCTAACAAAGCTACCGTTTTACTCATCGCCTGACCTGTCTCTGAGTCTATATGACCCCCTGCAAATAACGCACCTATATAAGCGTTTGTAAACACAGCACCATTACCCAACCTCATACTGATAAGGTTTTGCTCCCCCATCGTAGTTATCTTTCCTGCAAGCCCTAATTTAGTCACCATCGCTTGAGCCTCAGCCTTTATCCTGATATCTCTCCTTGCATCAGCCACTACGCCTCTTAGCTGCCCCCCTGCTCCTAATAAAAATACAGGAGCGATATTTAAGAATGTATTCTTTGCTTTTGCAAGAGATGAATATTTTAAACCCTCCGTAAACTCTTCATTATTTATTATAGCCTCTTCAAATAATCTTTGTAAGTACTCTTGTGTGAATTCGGGTAAAAGCTCTAATCCTCCACCCATAGCTACTCTCGTTAAAGCTGTCTTACCTAATTTCAATGCCTTACCCATATATGGCGCCGCCCCAAATGTGTATAATGGAATAAGAGCTATCTGACTTTTAATCGATTCCATTGCAGCATTATGAGCTTTAAAGGGACTTCCTGTGTTTAGGAGTACCTCATTCTTAATCTGCCCAGCTACCTGTAGTGACTCACCCACCCATGCAGCAACCCCACCCGCCATCATGGCTGCCCATGCAGGCGCACCTGTACCGAGTGTCGCTACTGTTGCAGCTCCTCCCACTACAACGGTTGGTAGCATCCCTCCTATAAGTGAACCTGTACTGCCTGCCACCTTCATAGGGTCAAGTAAATCCGCCCATTTCTTCATCTCAGAAGAGCTAACCTTTGTAATACCTGTACTTAAATAATCCCCATATATAACACCATCCTTCCACCCCATAGAGGTAGATATAGAGCTTATTGCACCACCAAATGCAACTAAAAGATTCTTGCCTAATTTAGTGTGGGGCGTGTCTAAATATTTTTCTAATGTTTCTAAAGCAGCATTTTCTTCCGATGTAACCTGTCGCCAACTATCCCCGTATATCTTCGTCAGTTGTGCAACCTCTTCTTTTGTAAGTGTTACCTTATACTTAGCCGCCAACTCTCCTGCTCTTTTATTTGCTACTAATGTAAGCTCATCAATTCTTCTCTTATGCTGTAAGTTGTACCTTGAGTATATACGGTTCTGCTCGATTAGAAACGAACCATTTAGAGTACTTATATCGGTTTTATATTTTTCGTATCTATTATTAGCCTCTGCTTGATTGTTTATTAGCCCCGCATCGTTAATATATTGCGCAGTTAACTCGTCAGCAGACTTCTTACTATTTGCAACCGCTGCAGCTATATCTTGTTTAATTAAACCCTCAGCCTCTTTCTTATAAGAGAGCCCTTGTGTTGTAGCCTGTGCTATAAGTGCATTATTCTCCTCCGCCCATAACTTATTTTGAGCGTCTATCTTAAGCCCTATAGATGTGGTTTTTAACTTCTTTTCATAAAGTTCTTTGACTTTAGGCTCGTATATCTTAGCGTTTATAGCAGCATTTAGTTGGTTGTAGAAGAGCTTTGAAAAGTGCCCATCCTTAGAAACTCCGTTTTTTATAGCAAATTCCTCAGCCACTAAATTAGTCTTTCTTACATCAGCCGTCTCTCCAAAATTATTGGTTGTTGTTAGGGATTTATAATTCTTTAAATATTCTTTAACTGCGGTTTGTATTACGGCATCTACCTTCCCCGTAGCGTTATCAGCAGCTATTTTTAATGGTGTTAAGATATCCTCTACTTTTTTCTCATGGTACCTAATAAATTCATCCTTATTAATAGTGGCTGTACCTAAGAAATCTTTCTTGGTTTTAAACCCATCATACCTTTTATCCTCCGCTGTGATGGGCAGATTTTTACCTGTTGCTAATTTAGCGTCTCTTATTGCCTGTCGAATCTTATTTACCTCTGAAATTGACGCTAAAGCATTATTTTGAGCGTTCTCGTAGTTTACTATTGCAGCTCTATCTGCCGCAGCAAATGTCTGCTTAACTTGGTTAAATATATTATGCTCCTTCGAGGTGGTTATTGGAGATGTAACAATAGCCTTAGTAGGGCTAATTGGGACATCTGGGGGTTTAAAGGTCTTTACAAATTTCCCTTGAGTAAGAGCAGGGGTTATTGTTGTAAAAGGGTTTGCTATAGGCTTCCCTTTAGTTGGAGGGTCAGGAGTAAAAGGGTTTGCTATAGGCTTCCCTTTAATTGGTATGTCTATTGAACCCATATTATTAAATTATCTTTTCTTTAGTTTATTATTATTCTTATCAACTAACTCTTTCTGAGCATTATAAAATATAGTAGGCGCAGATGTGTGGTATATTGCACCCGATGGGAGCTGCATCCAACCATCATTAGCTTTGAATATATCTACCTTTGTTTCTGCCCCAACCTTTGCATTCTTTAACGTTCTAATATACTTCATGTCTCCCTGCGGGTTAGATGTTGCTACTCTCTGCATAAATTCATTAAAACTAACTACCTTTGTCTTACCGTCTTCTTCTGTAGGGTCTTGATATCGGAAAGTCTTTGTATTTGGGTTAAACTGAACAGAGGGGGATGAAACAGATATTGATACATCCCCTAAATTTATACCTTTGAAAATATCTGTTATGTCGTAAAACCCTCCCTCTACTTTCGGATACCCTGTAAGGTCTATAAGGTCTTCTGTAGAATTGGAATCTTTAGATGAAGGCTTATCTTTTCCTATTACTCTTGGTTTTGTAACCTGAGATGCATCCACATAGAACATTACCATATCAGCAGAAGTAAGGTCTTGTACTTTTTTATTACTATTTTTAGCGATAATATCCGCCATTTCCCCTATGCCTTCGTTATATTTCTCCTTAGCCGTTTCCTTTAATAAATCATTCTCCTTAAATATATTCAGCCTCCCTTGCCAAGCGTTACGAGCTCTCTCATCGAGTGAGTGTTGTATAGTTATCGCTCCAAGAGTTAGTCCTCGTATGTCACCACCATCTTCCTGTGAGGCATCATACCATTCAGAAACGGTTGTTTTTTTACCATAAATATTGACCGTCTTAGTTTTGGTGAAAGTTTGAATATCCTTATTAAAATCGTAAACCGTTGGTTTCATTAAATTTTTCTTAATTGTATCTATACTACCGTAGAAGGCATCAGAATCCATCCCCGCTACAGTATCTTTAAACCAATTTCTCTGCTCCTCTGTGTAATCAGGAGATGAGTAGATAGAAGTAAGCAGGGCGCTCTTATCCTTGTAAGCTCTCTTTGATTGGTCTATAAATGTAATCAAGTTCTTCTCACGCTCTGATATTTCTTGTGCTATTTTAAAGTTATCATCGCTCCCCATAGGGTTAGCTATAGCGTCAGCATGTAAGATAGATAATTTTCTGTACTCGTTAAAATCTTTTTTAAACTTCCCACTATCGGTATACATCATTCCCGCAGGGCTAATCTTATTAATAGAGGCTAAAGCATCCTTCATATTACTAACAGATAGCTTCTTTTGCGCCTCAGCGTTCTTGGCGTATAACACAGCCATATCTTGAAGTGTCTTATACGCGGCACTCAAACCTATTGGTCTTCCTGCACCTTTTACTAATGATTCAAACATTATTTACTTTTTTTAAATAGCTTATTTAGCCCCTCTGTATCTTGCGCTGCAATAGATAAGCCACTCATTATTCCACCAATACCTTGGGATAAAGATGCTTGTTTATTCGCTAATAATTGAGCTGCCCTACCATATCTTGCCTCCGCTAAACCAATCCGCATCGCTGTAATTCTATCATCTCTTTGAGCTTGAGTACCTAAAGCATTTTGCAACATTCCTCTATTCCTTTCTCTTGCTTGTTCGTTTTGTAGTGATAGATTTTGTGCAGCCTGCAGCTGCATTAATCCTACACGCCCTGCGCCCGCTAATGCTGCGCCCCTACCCATTGCTCCAAGAGCTCCAATAAACCCACTTTGGGCTCTTGCTGCTCCTTGCTGTTGGATACCTACTGTTTCTGCGCTTAATCCTTGACCTCCGTACCTACGGGCTAAGGCAAGACTCTCTGCTGCGTATGGGTTCTTTCCCATCACATCAATCTGCCCCTCCATTACTCTCTCTTGGGCGCTCATGTCTCGCCTATTCTTTCTTCTATCGAATAACGAACCAATAGCTTGAGCTGCTCCAAGGGCTGTCTGAGCTGCTCCTATAGCTGCTAAAGCGGGGATAGTAGCGTAAGAAACCCCACCATTGTTTGCAATATTAAATATATCTTGTATTATTTGTAGCATTATCGTACGGTATTTAGGTTAGATAAAATAGACTTCATTTGAATTATCGACAAAGTTACAAAATTTCCTGTATATGCGTCAGGTGCTACCTTTAATTTTAACCAATTCCCTCTCATCGGGGAACCATTATGCAGAGGGTCGGTTACATTAGCAGTAGCTTCATCCTTTAGTAAGAACCCATGAAATACCCCTTCTCTCTTTTCTATTGCATAGGTAGGCATAGAAGTTAAGTTGCCTATTGAACTTTGCACTCCTTGTTGTGGCGAAATCCACGGGTCACTTGATTCTATTGTAGTGGATAGAAACGTCTTTTTAGTTACAGGGGCTTCATTAAATAAAAATGTAATATTAGGTGTATTTTGAACCCCATTATATTTAGAGCAGCCATTTTCCTCTGAGTTCTCTTTAAACTTATATATTTTACCATTCCTAAACCCAAATAAGTTCTTAGTCATAAAACTCAGCCCCTCATACTCGCTTATAGATAAGTAAGATTGGAAGGCGTTATTCTTCTCGGAGAAGGATAGGTACTTATCCTTATCAGGTAGGCGTAGGATATATAAATCATCATAAGGAGAGTAACAGGCAGATGTATTAGAATCTGCCGTAGTGGACAGGTTTGCTGATAGGCGTATCTTGTTATCTAAGTTATATAGTGAAGATATAGGTGTAATTCCATCGTTAGAAAGTCGGCATATAACACCCTTCTCTTCATCAAAGAAATAATCCACAAAAGAATGGCTTACTAAACTGTCCCCTATTTTTCCCATTCCATAGTCTCCCGCATAATATTGGATTTTATTTAGCAACTTATCACTCTCAGCACTTAATGGGTTACCTGATGTATCCTTAATTATCTGCTGAAATATAGGTACAACCCCGCATTTTCTTTCTTGAAATATACGAAGGCTTCTATCTCTTTGTTTTATTCTCTTTACAGCTCCGTATAGCATATCATACTCATCTTGGTTCTCATAATAGAACCTATTTAAACCGTTAATAGCGGAGTCATTTAATATTGTTTGCGAGAATCTTACTAAAGCAGGTGCTTTTGTTTTTTTAGCTAATGCATCATAAATAAATATTCTGCCGTTAGAGTTCTGAGCTGACTTAAAGAAATCAGAAAAATTATAATCAAATGCAAACCATGTTGCAGAATCTCCTGCTGATGGGGATGCAACAGGCTTAACAGGGTACCCTTCCCTTGGTTTTAAATAAATATCGCCCTCTACAAAGCTAAATGTTGCTGCTCCTGATGATGTTTGGTCTGATAGTTGTCCTTTGTGATATCTAATATTATTAACTCCTGTATAGATGCTATAGTTCTCTCCAAATTCATAAAACACCTCTTGTTCACTGCTGCCACTTTGAACATTTAATGATGGACGATATATATGCACTAATACCCTTGCGGTTGCTCCTGTAGGAAGTGTCGATGCAGCAGGGTTTTTTGTTATCTTTATGAAGTTACCAGAATTACCTGACTCATCCTTTGTGGTAAAGCCAATTATCTCATAGTCATGCCCTGATAGCAGTACCGATGCGTTTTCTGTGTTTTTTATGATACGAACCCTATCTCCTGTTAAATAGTCGTAATTAATAACATCGTTTGAGAACTTATTATGGAAACCACCCGTTGTAGATAGTAATCCATCTATATTAAGGTATATAAATCTTGGTGTTGTTTCGAAGGATTCTGTTATAGAAGACGTTACCCATACGAGATTAGCCATCATTGACCGATTCTTTGACCTAACAATGCAGTAGGTGGTTGCCCACAATGGAGGAAGGTGTGTAAGCGATAGATTTATTGTTGGCTTTTTAGGAATGTAGTAACTGCCCGATAAGTACTCCTCCCACGCTAATGTTGTTACACCCATATCCGCAGAGGTTACCACCCCGTTAGTTCTACCCTTGTCGTCAAAGTAAACAAGCCCAAATTTGTAGTTAGAGGATGGTGCATATACGTTCGTAGAACTATTTAAACCTATTTGAGCAACGGATGATGCGGGTAACTTCGATACCGTGTAGCAATTCCATACCATATACTCACCGCCTATCATCTCAAAGAAGAAGTTCCACGTCCAATAACCATTGATAAGTGTAGGGGTTGAGTATGTATTAAACTCGGCTACATAATTAAATGGCGCTCCTGATTCTATACTTGCCTTTAAACCTTCAAGCACATCAAACCATGTGTTTCCCGCTGTAGCAGTATACGACCATTGGGGAAATTCAAAAGGGTCTGGTGATGTTTTTTTAAACCCAAAGCTAATTGTAATAATATCTCCCGTAGTTATTACATCTGTATTTGGAATAGAAAAAAATACGTGCCTCCAATTGTTGGCAGGAGTAAGAGATGTATTTTCATTTATTATAGAGGTTGGACTATAGCTACTAAAGGCGGGCATAGATGACGCACTATTAGTTGTAGTCATTGTAACTTGGGGTACTACCTTATCGTAGCCCTCCTCAATATCGCTATAGATAACTACATTACCATTAGCTACTTCTTGCGCTCCTGCTTTAATAGGCAGCCAATCAAATGTTTGTGATGCCTCTACAAGAGGGATGTAGTTATACAGCCCATCGTTATGGAACTTAAATATAAGATTATAGTTTGATGGGAGTTGACTAACCCCATCATCTTTTAGTATATCTGATATTAAAAAAATATCACTCCAACTATCCCCTAATGTTTTTCTTCCAACGAGTTGGATAGATTTTACATTTATATCCCCCGTAGGGTAAAGTATTCTTATCTCATTGTACTTTGTGGAATCAAATTCATACCCCACATTTAAGGCATTGGGGATAGTAGGTACTTTAGAAAATGGAGCTAATGCAGAAGTTCTATTATCATTATACACCCATCGGTATGAGAATTGGAAAATAGCTTTTCTTAAATTATTAACCGTCCTTACAGGGTCAGCGTCATTATAAATAGCGGTTAGTGGTGTATGTGGATGGAGAGGAGCAGCTAATATGTACTCTTTTTTAAGTTGCTTGGATAGCCCAAAGTAGGCAACCCATTCCGTATCGAAGCAAACAGGCTCGTTAACTCCATCTGTCCATAGTATCATATCCCCCGTAGGAACAAAGTTACCTCCAATCATCTCTGTGCGAAAGATAGTATTGATGCTATTTATCCTTGAAGTTAGTTGGAAGTTTAAGAAATCAAGCCCACCTAAATCATCCGTTTTACTTTCGCAGATAATAGATATAAGGTCTTTATTATAGTCGTAGCGAAGTACACGATGGAAGCCATCACTATTATAATTAAGGTAATACAAACGACTGCGAGCTTTATCTTCATATCGTCCTATTGTTTTTGTTGTACCTGACTTTTGATGTAATACTAACTCGTACTGATGAACCCCCTGTGCTATTCCTGTTATAGCTGCGCCTCCTAACGTGATTTGCGTTTCATTATTAACCGTACTAATATAAGTAGCAGGGTAGTTAACATTATCTATTCGTATTGTAAAGTCTTTTCGTACTCTATCTTTTACAAAGTTAGCACTCGTATCTGTTATCGTTACCACCGTACCTAACGTCTCCTGTGTGAACGAACCCCTATAGGTAGCGTCTCTCTCGTCGTTGCCTTGAAAGGGTACTATCTTATGCCCATCTAACTTTATATCGTTAGCATCAACATAATCATTCTTAGCAACAAATTCTTCCACATTTTGTTGGTCAAGTCCCCTAAAGCCTGCTTTTGTTTCTACCATCGTATATATATCTAATCATTAAGATTTTAATGCCAAACGAGTTCCTTCACGAGTGGTATCATTAGCTTCGGCTATTCTGAACGGATTCACCCTCGCTCTTGCTAATCTCTTCTCTCTTACCCATTGTCTTCTTCTCTCTTCTTTCTCACTAAGGTTCACTCGTCTTCCTTGTCCTAAATATTGAATATCCTTCCACGCACAGTACGAGATAACAGCTTCCTTACATTGAATAGGTATCTTGTACTCACTATTTTCTGTAGGTGCTGCAAGGTATTCTAATATAATATAGGCGGAATCAAAATTATTATCTAAGTAAATTAAGCCTTCTATCTCATCTATATTAAACTCTCCAAAGTTTACTGTCCCTGCGGGTAAACCAAATAGCTGCATTGAACCCCCTCCTGTTAAGAAGTTAGAGTAGAAGTTTCTTGATGGGTCAAACAACATAGAGAAGTTACCGTCCGTATTCATCGTTAATCTATTAACGCTTTGGATACCGTAGGATGTTAGTTGTGTGTTCTTTCTTAATGTGGCTACCTCCCCCTTGTCATTCATCACACCTACTTTAATCCAAGAAATATAATCAGAGGGGAGAATAACGGTTTTGTTAGCTTCAACGGTTAGCTTTAATGTTTGGGCGGTGTAGAATACATCCATCCCTAATTCCTGCATTGCCCTATACGCTAAGCCCCATACTCTTCTGTATTGGGTAGACGATTGGGCAGATTGGTCAAGGTACGAAGCGGTTAGTTCGTCTAAAGTAATCCATTGGTTAGTGCTATATTGAGCCATTACTTATTTATTTAACATTTATACCATCATTACTCACATCCTTTGGTATTTGAATTTCTTTTAATAGGTTAGCCGTTACTATATTAATTACATCCATCACATACTCAGGAGGTAGGGTTAATATTGCCGTACTATCGGTTTCATATGGCGCTACCATTCTTACCCGTAATGTTTTACCCAATAAATCAAATGGGGATTTCATCCATATCTTAGTGCCTTCACACCAAAACAATACCTTATTAGGGTTAGCAGGCATAATGTCTAAAAAATCAATCTCATGAGGCTTAATACCTACCGCACTCGCTGTACTTCCTGTAAGTCCCGAGAATGTAACATTTGCAATACCTAATCCTCTTGGCAGGCTAACAGGTTGAGAAGGAAGGGTGGAATAAAAATAACCCGTATCATTATCCTTAGCAATTGGAATACCTTTAAAAGAAGAGTAGAAAGCATCTCCTATCGATTCTATATTATCTACCTCAATGGATTCTCTATAATTCTTTACTGTAACGGCTGCAATAGCATCACTGATATAAGAGTTAATAAGAGCATCTGTTATTTGAGAATCAGTAGGAGCAAAACCCCCATGGATTTGTCTACTTATCTTCTCGATTAATTCACCTCTTGTCATTGCTATCTGTGCCATTATTCACCTTGGTTTTTAATAAGTTGAGAATATTGAGATAGTTCACTGTCTTTTAAATTAATCCCTATCAATCCTAATTGACGGAATATAATATCATTTATACTATTATCATCCCACTCGGGCTGAACAGAAGCACCGCTATTATAAACTAAGTTACCCGTGTATGCCCACTTAGAATCAATAGGATACTTAACATAGTCTATAGTTAGACCTTGCGCTGAGATATCAGCATTAAATTTAATTGTGGTGGATGTTTCTAAATATAAATACCATTTATTAGGAGAAGCTGAATCAATCACGCTTTTTTTCATAGCTGGAAAGTTCATGCTATCCCCTCTCCTAACAGCAGTACCGTCTGATGTTTGAATAGCTAATATCCGTGCAAGGTCTGCGGGGTAAGTGGCTGTTGTGGTCGTAGGGGTGACTAATGCCGTTCCTATATAAGTGAACGCGGCGAGCTTTCCGCTTACCGATTGTCCCATCCCAACGCCAACCATTGGCACTGCTCTTGTAGGGGAGAATGTTTCAGTATCACCCATCAGGTGGTTCATGTACATTTTACTTGCCATATTGAATGACCTATTAAAGTCATCAGGCGTAACATAACCATTCTGATATTTGTTGGATAAAAACTGAACTAATTTATAAATATCATCAATATTCATACCCGCAAAGGTACAACAAATTAACTTATATTCTTCATAAGTCCGATAGTAGTAGCGTAGTCAGCCTCTCCTCGCTTAGATAGGAAATGCTCCGCTATTGAAACCGATGGGGCAGATACATTATTTAAGATACAGATAAGTGTACCGCTATCACCCCAAATAGCTTGCCCTTTAACCTTCCCTATATTAATAATACCCTTTGTTATAGCTTTAGAAGCCACCGTAAAAGCATCCACTAATGGGTTAGCAACTGTCTGCATAAACACGTCAGGATTTTTTTCTGCCATCTCTACATAATCTTTACGGATAGCTACCTCTGATTTAGGTACACCATACTGATTATTAGGCTTAACTCCTAAGAATTGAGCGTGGCTTAACCAATGCTCCCCTTCTGCATTTAAAGCCATCTTCATCGCATCATACTTTCTTTGTGTCTTAACAAGAGATGCTTTTTCTATATCCGCAAAATTTAGGAGCTTATATTTTACTCTCGTCTTCATCGAAGATTTTGATTGCTCACAGTCAGGGCGTTCTAAAAGAAATTTTACTAATGATTTATTTGCCGATTGGATTTTTAATAACCCACGGTGGAAGACTATATCTGCACGCTTTTTTTTAAGACCCTCTGGTAAATCCTTCTGCTCATCTACCCATAAGGTAGGTACGCCCACTATATACTTAGCGGCACGTTGGTTGCCGTTACTGTCTTCTAATGTCGCAGACGGAGCAAGAGAGTATGTCTCAGGGAATTGAGGGTTACCGAACCTGTCAAAGTCATTGGTTACTAATTGGAAGATGTAGAACTCAGGGTCTTTTATTTCCTTAGCTACTTTTGTTTGTGGTTGGGTGGGTGCTGTATTTACAGCATCATCGCCCAATGTGAATTTGGGTTTCGAAGTCATAGTTTATAGTTTATTTTATTTATCATATATCGCCTACTCACCCCAAAGGACTTTCAGCGACTATGACGATGCAAAGGTACAATGAATAGTTGACAAAAAAAAGTAGGGGGTAAAAACCCCCCACCTTAACACTTAAAAATAAATACGAATATGTTATTTAGACACCTTCATGAATTGGTTTGCACCAAACACCTGAAGTCCGCAGTAGCTTAACAAATGCACGTTAAGTACAGCCTCGGAACTTGTTGGTACTTTTGCAAGACCACCTGTCTCCCAAGCCTTTACTTTTTGACCTGCTGATAACTCATTATTCACCACACGAAGTGATGGGATTTTGTCGCCTGTCTTAGCGTCTCTACCATCCTTCATAGGAATTAAGATACCGTAGTCTTTGTAGATGTTGTTAGAAACAGTCTGACCATAAACAGATTCAGGATTGAATGGGAGATACTTTTTCATATGAAAAGTAACACCACTAATCTTAATGCTATCAAAGCCATATTTAACAGCTACATCCTGAGAACCACCTACATTAGCCCATACAACAGCTCCGTTTTGGTACTTTGTGAACAAAGCATCATCAATACGAGAGCGAAGGTATGAATCCATCAAAAAGTGGTACTCGCTTGCACCGCCAAAGAAGTCAGCCTTACGAGCTAATTCTTGGAAGTCAGCAATATCAAAGTTAGCATCTGCATCCCAATCGTGAGCTTGACCGTTAGCACTGATGTAAGGAACAAGTCCTACAGAACCTACTGTACCGCTAATATTATCAGCAGCAGAACCAAACATTAGTTTGAACTCACGGTTGTTTAAGAATCTGCGGTTAGCGTCATCCATCCCTTTACGAGTATAAAGACCTGTGCCATCGCCAAAGTCAAAATGAAGCTCTTCCATCTTAGCTCTATCGGTGATTTTGAAATCTTCACGGATTTCAGTAGTTGTGAACGATAATTTCTCGATAAGGTTATCAATGTTTGCACCTTGAGAAGAACCTTCACCTACGTCTACCAACCCTCTCCAAAGCAATGTATCACCATTGGCGATATCTGTGTCTGCTTGTGTAGAAGCCTTCAATGGGGAAGCAACACAAGTATCAACATCTGTTACAGATGTAATCTTGTACTGAACACCCGTTTTAGCATTTTCAATAACCTCACCAACTCTTAAAGGAGATTTTGCGTTATTTGTAGATGCTGAAGTTACATTAATAGTTACTGCTGCTCCCGCTGATGCGCCGCCTGAAATCGAAGCAACAACTGCTGAAGAGTGAAGTTTACCACGAGATTCGAAGTGAAAAAATTCACGAGACGGAACAGTAGCTGAATTTCCTAACATATCTAAGATTCCAACATAGTTTTGCGCCCCGTATTTATCTATAAACTTGTCGTAAGCCTGTGGCTTAAGCAAGTTTAAGTCTGATATAAATGACCGATTGACGCTCGATTGAGAAACGCCTGACGGTTGTAATACTGCCATTTTTGTTTAAGTTTTAAAATTAATAATTAGCGACCAAAAAAGAAATCTGCCGCTTTTGCTTCCCTATCCTCTGGGCTTGGTGTGAAACGTTGTCTCGTAGGCTCGTACTCGATACCCTTGATATTTCTCAACAAGTCTGCTTTTGCTTTGCTTACGGATTGCGAAACGATTGATTGGAGAATTTTATCCTTGTTTTCAAGAAGATAAATATCTTCAAGGATTTGCTTCGTGTTAACCACCCCGTCCTTGGAGTAGCGACCAACGTAGTAATCGTCAAGGTCAAAAGACTCGGCTTTTTGTTTAAGGGATGCTTTATCGGCATCGCTGAGGGAATACTTTCCGCTAAATTGGACATCCTCGTCCTTAAACTCAACAGAAAAACCCTCAAACGCCTTAACAGCAGGCTCTATCGTCTGCATATAAGCATTACGAGCAGTGGTGTAAGCGTCTTGTTGTAGTTTCTGCTGCTCCAACATCCTATCGGAGATAGCCTTCTCTACATCAACAGCTTGCCCATCAGTAGTATTTTTAGGAAGGTCAGGAAAAGTAAGGTCTTGTTTTTTTGTTTCCAAGTACGCCTTAGCCTCCTTTACTTCTTTCTTGTAGTGTCTTTCAAAAGCCTTTAACTCCTTATTATGCCTCTTCAGCTCCACATCATCCATTAATTCGGTATCAACATCGTCTCTCTCGTACTTATTATTGTACTCATCTGTTACTTCTTCCTCCGAGTACTCAGGATTCTCAAATGCTATCCTCATCTTAATAATATCCTCATCAGGCAATTCGTTTACCTTATTGAGCATTTGCTGCGAGTAGGCAATATCGAGTATTTCATCAATATTACCACTTTTGAAATGTTCAAAGAGCTTTTTAGAAGTTTCATTTCCAAATTCAAATGGTGTAGCTTCTACTTCTCTATCCAAGTCGGCGAAGCTGTTATACCTGCCGTTTGTTTTTTCTTTCAACACCGCATCAAAATCTATTTCTGATTTTGGTTCTACTTTTTGTGTAGTAACCGTTTCAGCTATTTGAGCTGCTTCGGGTGGTGCTGCATCTGCTATAGGGGATGCTCCCCATTTATCGGTATCAAACTCAACAGAATCTAATCTGTTTACTTCGGTCATAGGTTGGTTGTCTGTCATAGTTATAGTTTATAAGTAAATGCAAAGGTAGTGTAATATTATTTGATTATCAAACCCTACTCCTCGGTAGGTGTATCCCTATCGTCCTCCTCCAAATAGTTGTCTTCCACCGCTGCTATTTCTCGCTCCATATCCGCCATACCTTGCGCCTCTAATTCAGAGCCCTGCATCTGCTGTGCTAAGTCGGGGTTCTCCTCCATTGCTTTAGCTATTGTTTCTTCCTGATATACCTGCTGCTGCTGCTGATGTTCCATCTGCTTATTAGAGAAGAATCCATCTATTAATGTTTGGATATTATTAGGCAACTCTTTTCCCATTTTAAATGATTCGAGTAATGCCGTTTGTACAAATTCCTGCAGGGAGAGCTCTTCCTTTGAATCCCACTCCTGTTTTATTTTAGCGGCAACAAGCTGTGCTTCCATCTGTTTTAATTGAGCTTGACCATCCTGCGCAACCTGTGATGCCTGTATCGCTGATTGTGCTTGCATCTGCGAGTTCTGTTGTGCTATCATCATATCATCCTGCTGCTTTTTTTTCTTCGCTCTCGATAGATAAACCTCCGCTAATTTAATATTCTTAATGTTTTTAATTTTAAAGGCATCCTCAAACTCGATAATACCCGCACTCATAGCAGTTTGTATCATCGCCTCTTTCTGCCTCCGTGCCTCATCATCGGGAAGCATCTCTATAAATATATCAAATATTTTATCCTTCACATCATCCTTTCCTAAATAGCTTCTATACGCATCCCCGCCATAGGTAACAGAATCGTATAATAGTAATGATATTTTTTTAACGGTATCTTGTAGTATTGTAATCCAACCCTCGTAGATAAACTCAGTGGCGTTGTTGCTCATCTGAACCTGATTCTGAAGAACACCTAACCCCATTTTAGGATTAACAGATGCACCTTCGCTATATTCATTTGTACCTATCTCATTACGGAGTGAATTAAGATAGAAATTATAGGTCTCGATTAGTTGAGATAATTGGTTTATCGAACCATTATTTGGCATCTCTTGAATAGGTCTCTCAGGGGAGCGCTCCCCGTCAACTCCTAATGAGGAGTAATATAAGTTACCTGTTTGGTCGTACACCGACTGTATCTGCATAGGCTCTAATGTCTTGCCTCCTCCTATATCTACATTCTTTAACCCTTCTACATCTATAATTAAACCACTTGGTCTCATTTTCGCTACTAATTGTTGTATCTTTAGATGGATAAGTGTCATTTGTCGGATAGATGTTTCAGCTCTTTCAATAACACTCATGTTTACCATATCCAAGTTATCATACATGTAGGCGGAGTAAGAAAAAAATACAGTGCCTACATCCTTGGGGTCAGATGGACGAATTGCATTCTTAGACCTTGCCCAACTTAGTAACTCGCCTGTCTGCCCTCTTGAGCCTACCACAAAGCAGCCTTTATAAATAAAAGCCATTTGAGGCGTTATATAAGATTTACCTTGCTCAGCTTTATTTCTACTCTCTACTATTATATTGCCGTACTTGTTTGTTTTTTCTTGGTATACTAATGCATCAATTGTTTTTAATTCAAAATCTACTACGCTTACAGAGTAATCATCGTAGGGGCGAGAGGGTGCGTTTCTATATTGGTCATTCCAATAAACAGAAGTTGGCGCATCTGTAGAGGTTTGTGCTATCCGACAAAGCGTCTGCTCATCTATATTAGGGTATGCCTCTCTAATATCAGTAATCCGCATCTTTACTATCTCTCCAATGAAAGCGATATCTCTAAAGTCATCGTACTCACAGTGGGAATAAATAAGGTTTTCGGGGATAACTCTGCGAAGTTTTACTCTGCCCCCTGCGCCTACATCTACCTTCATCGCTCCGATACCCACCTCCACTAAATCCTGTAATACCTTTCTTTTTATGTTTGTAATACCGTTTGATTTTAAAACGTAGTCAATCCCTTTTTCAAATAATATTTCTTCGGGCATCTTATACTCTAACCCAAAAAATAATTCTAATTCATCATCATCTGCGGGGGTGAACTTTGATTTATCTACAACGGGTATACCTGACTGATTCTCCAATTCCTGTAAGAATGGAGCTTTTGTCATCCTAAATTTTGCTTCATTCTTCTCGTATCTCTTACGCTCGGTGCTAATATGGTCAACTGCGGTACAGATAGGTTTCTCGTCTCTATAGATAAATCGTTGGGTAAGAATTTGCATAAACTTAGGCGCAATAGCGGGAGCTTTCATATCAATATTTGAGAAAGCAGCCTTGCCGTCTACATTTAATAAATCAAGAAATTCTTGCATTGGTTGGCGACCACGAGCAAATCGCCTATTCTTTTCAAAGCGCATATTACGCCTATCGAAGTAATCGGATTTAATTATTTTCTCAATGAATTTGGCTATCTTACTACCATATTCTTTTGATTGTTTTTCTATAGGTGCTGCTGTATGGAAGGCGAGCATATCCTTAGCGTCTAATGCCATTAGGAACAATTTGTTGCAAAGGTACAAAATTATTCAATAGTACGAATAGTGTAGGTTTTTAGAAGAGACGGTTTGTTTTTGTCTATTTCTCGGACGGTATAACTACTTATTTCTAAGAGTGAAATCATAAACGCTACGGTAAGGTCAAAGGATGTTCGGTTGTCATGGTCGTAGGTAAGTAACTCTTCAAGGAGTTCGCTGTACCAAATATTTCCACAATGAAGTTCTATATAGTTAATTGCTGTTTCTAATTGGCGAGCTAACGAGAAGCTATCTCTCGATGCCACTCCGTAGGTAGTGGTTGTTTTTTGTTTCTTATTTCTATCGAGCGCTGCGGTAGGTGTCTTACTAAGGTACCCTCCGCAATGCCACTCTCTAAAGTAGTCTACAAAGTCATCACCAACATCATTCTCATAAGTAGCCTTACAACCGTAGAATATACAAGCCTTCAGTACCTCGTTATGAAATAATGATTTTAGTCGTGGGCGACCAATATACACCGCTACTACCATCCCACTATTCTTAGGGTCTAATGGGTTCATCCGTGAGGAGATAACACATACACCCATTGAACCTTTCCCTGTGATGACGGATGAACGGAATGGGTCAATCCCTGAGCAGTATAAATGGGTGTTAGCGGGGTTGCGTCCATCTATCTTTAGATTCTGTAGTTTACTATCGGGCATAGATAGTACCTGCCATAGTCCATTTATAGAATCCTCCCACCTAACACTATCTAATTCCTTCTCATAAATAAAATTACCTCTCCTTATAGGCGGCGGGTTTTCTTTAATAACTTCTAATTGATTGTATATCTTCTCTTGGTTAAAATAGCAGCGTTTAGCGTCAATCATAAAAGCCTCCGCTTCATCAAAAGGGTTCATCCGTATTTCCTCCGCTAAGGCGGTTGGGTCTTTTATATTCTTCCTTACTTTTTGCAGGTATTCCTTAGCTCCTATTCTATTATCCCCCATCCCATTAGCCTTCATAAATCCCCACTGCTCATCTGTTGGTGTAGATATTATACTCATACCGTACTCATCTATAAATCCCACAAACCCATCATAGGCTGGGGAGAAGTATCTCCATAACCCACTTCCTGTTGTGGTAGATTCGGTATGGTTAGATTCCTCGTATAATTTCTTAAAGGCATCGCCTCCATGAGCAGCATCATTGACGGTAGATGGGATTAGTGCGAAACCAACCTTAGAGGCTCCCTTCACCATTGTTTTTTTAACAATTGCCCAATATTGGTTGATAGGTACTTCCGTAGGGAACTTACCCCCCTCATCTAACAGCAGCAGGCTAAGTCTTCCACTATCGTAAGAATTAATAACGGTATTTTTCCAATTTATTTTACTTTCCATTCCAATATCAGGGTCGTATACCTGACCCCGTACACGAACGACTTTACCTTTAGCCTTTGGCTTTTTAAATATTAATTCTGTTTTAGGGTTTTCATCCTCCACCCTTGGTTTTAGGTAGATAGGAAGATTTCTATACCCGTTAACCACCATAAATTGAAAAGCATCGGAAGCATCCTTACCTGTCTTAGATATGATACCACAGTTACTTCTTTTTTGAGTGATAGCTTTATATACAAGGGCTGCGGCTGCTTGGGATGTAGCTCCCTCTCTACGCTTCTTAATACGGATAACTCCGTAACAATTGCTGTTTTTTTCTGCTGCGTCATGGAAATAAAACCACCTTCTATCGGAATCTCTATAGTCGGGGTATATTCCATCCTCTAAGAGCCAATAGTTGAGGTAGAAATAGTGCAGACCTGTGATGTATGTTTTATTATTGTTATTAAAAAACCAATAACCATTGATTAACCTATTGTACTCTCGTGATAAGAACTTATCTTGGGTAGGAGAGAAATCAGGTGTACCATCTTCGGTAAATTCTAATTCATTAAACGAATCAGGGATAGTAACCCGTTGGAATAGCTGCTTCTTTGCTTGCCTGTTATAAATAGCTCCATCGGGTGGTACAGGTGGGTAATAATATTTAATACCATATATTAATTCAAATGGTTTTACGCTTGGTGTGGTATCCATTTTATCTTTTCGGTTAAGTATTTCATAATCTTATCCATCAGTTGAATACCTTCTCCTGTCAGACACCACCTTACTTCACCCGCTTGTGTTACAAGATTTTGTTTTTTTAACACCCATAGGTTCCGCTTAATTGTGGCTCTTGTAAGGTTATCTGTAATATTAATAATATCGCCCGCTGTAAAGTCCTTCATACGGTACCCGAACAGTAAGATACTAATACTTTTAGAACTTAAACCTGTGTTGGCTCTTATAGCATTAAAGATAAGGAATATATTAGCGCTTTCCACCACATAGCTTGGGCGCGAAATGCAACTTCTCATCGCATCCTTATACCCTTGTTCGTAGCGGTCTTTGGCAATCCTTCTCTTATCCTTAAATATTCCCTTACGGGTAACAGCTAAGCGCTCTTCTAATATCTTTATCTTGTTTACCTTAGCTACAGTAAGCTGCTCTCTTTGGCACCTACGAATCTTAGCACGAAGGTTGGTAATCGTTTTACTCTTACTGCGAGAGCATATCTGAAGACTTACCACCTTCCTTTTTGCCTCTGTTAGCTGTCTGCGTATAACTACTATATCTTTATTTTTTGTTCCCATAAGCCATCTTTTCCATAAAAGGCATCACTCGTTTACTGTCTATTTCCTCATCTCCTGATAGATTATGGTCTTGTTTTAATTTCTTCATCGTATCACTTATTTCTCCGATAGACACGAATAGCTTCATCATACGCTCAAAAGAGGCATCATCCCTTGCCCCCATATCTATAGTAGACAGGTCGGTACGGTGCAGCAGGTTGTTAATCTCATTAATTTTGCGGTTTAGCTCATAATAAGCACCTACAATACCATCCTTTGTATATTTATCATCCTTCATTTTCTACGGCTATTATATTATTATCATCCACCCTTATTACTGTTGTGTCTTTCCCCTTATATACAAAGTTTACCTCGTAATCGCTAAACTTTAGTATAAATACATTTTGGTTATTTTTATACTTTATATCCTTTATTAATGGCACTTTAAGTATCTTAATCTTGGTAGAACTATTCGCTGCTTCAAATGGTTTTTGTATAATACGCTTCTCCTCTTTTAATTTAATACGCTCAGCAAGCGCATGTTTTCCTAATGGAACAATTCCTCTCTTATCTTCGTAGGCAGCGAAGAATACCATCTCCTCATCTACAGCGTATACAGAGTGGTGGTCTTTTAATCCTTTAATATCTGTTTTGTTTTCGTTACTACAGCTATTATGGTGAAATAATACCATATCGCCCTTTTTTGCAATAGAGTAATTATTGTACAATAACCCCTGAGTCATTTTAGCTACCTTACCATCCCAAGAGAAATCCTTGGCGATATAGATAGCAGTCTTCTTCCCTTTGGGAGCCTTTAAAAGGTGGGTAGACTTATCTTCCATGGAGCAGGATATAAGGACTTTTCCCTTATACGGCTGCCAATTCTGATTTTCGGGGGCTTGTTTCTTTGTCATTAGTCGCTTTAATTTTTAACCCATAGGCAAGGTAGATAGCGCTCGTGTACTTATGGGCGGTACGTTTACTCATGCGTGCGACCTGTTGGAGGAGCTTTATAGTATATCTCCTCCAACCGTCATAGTCGCTGTGCGTTTTAAAGGTATAATATTGAAACCATTGAACACCACCCACTATTGGGTTTTTTATCACATGATTGAAATCAACTCCGTACTGAGAAAGAGCCATATTAATACTTGCAGTAACAATTTCTTCTACTTTTTTTTGTCTTTCTTTTGTCAACATTTAGCAAAATTAGGCTAAATAGTAATACAAACCTAATATTTTTGTAAAAGATTTATTTTTTCCAGTCGTACAGGTAGTCTATTTTAAGTAACCAACGCCATAAGCCAATACCCTGTGCATGAACCCAAGGCAGCCCCAAAGGAGTAGACATATTTTTCAAGTGCCGTTGAGAAGGCGACTTTGGTTACATTAAGCGTCCATATATAGGAGATTCCAAAAGATACGAAGAATATAAACTGAGGTCGCCCATTAACAAGAAGAATTGTATTAACAGAAACGAGTAGTATCTGAAAAAAAGCAGTTAGAAATATACGTATAGTTTGTTTACTCATATTAGGCTAAAAGAGTTTTTAGGATTATTTTATATTTATATAAAATAATAAGAAAGACTTACTTATCTAAATCTTCATCAGTAATTAGTAAATCAAGCAGCAAACTGTAGTTTGCTAAATCCAAAACAGAATCTCTCACAGACTCATGTAGTGGGGTTTTTTTTTCTCCCCCTTCTATCTTGGTTTTCAGGAGCACGCCCAAGCGTGCAACCTTAGTAGCAATTAAGCTCAAACAATTTTGCTGAGGAGTTAATCCACAGATGCCTCCTGCTAATTTAAAGTTACTAAGTACATCTGCGTTTGCATAATCCCCACTCTTTGAAGTTATTACATTTTTCATTAATAGGGTAAATGCATTAAAGTGATGCTCTCTTTCTTCTGCTGTCATAATTATAATTTAAATACTTTTATATTTTCTACCAATCATTTTAACGACCAATAAACAGCGTTATAGTAGTAGTAGGGGGTGTAGTGTAGTTAGCTTAAAAAAAATAAGATTCAAGAAACATTACTGCCTCCCCGACCTACCGTTATCATTGTCCCCCTCTTAGGTAGAAAGCTAACGAAACCAATGGACGTATAGATGGTAATTATATAGTGGTGTCTATATGTATGGGGCTTTACGCTAATAATTTGCTCCCGTAATTATCACTGGCGAAAAAACAAAGATAAGATATTCTGTATGGAAGTTGCAAACTATAATTATCAACTACTGTCAGTAACTATTATTCTACACTACTTTTTTTGTTTGTTAAACAACTTAATAGACCTTGCACACTTATCCGCTATGTGTCCTATAAGGTAGGCTAAAGCTTCGTCGTTTTGGTAAGATTCTTCAATACCTCTTGAGTGGAGTATGTGACAAGCAGCATGGGAAGCCTCGTGGGCTATATCGCCTACACCTGAGAAGGCACCTAAGAATAGGTAGCAAGTATCATTATTTGGTGCTACAAAGAAAGCCTCTGAGTTAGCAAGTTCAGCTAATTCAGCATCGGTAAATTCATGCTGTATTTCTTTATGCTTTTTTAATACGGGCAGAAAGTTATCTATAGAGCTTGTAACTATAATATAAATATAGTACCTATACAGGTCAATTGATAGCTTATATTTTCTGTAGGTACTCGGCATAGGTAGTAATGCAAAGATACCCTTTTTACTCGGAGAAAGTAAATAACGCCTAATTCAGGCAATAACCTGAATTATTAGTGGAGTGGTGGAGAATAGCCTACTTTTTACCTCTGTTCCTTGCTCTATTGTCGTGCTGATTTTCTAATACAGCTCTTCCATCTTTCGTATGGCTGACATCCATCTCGTCTCCTTCTAAGCCGAGTCTTTTATTGATTTTCTGTAGCATTGCTCTATATTTCTTCCGTTTTTCCGTAGCTCCATACTTCTTATCATACTTCTTTTTCTTATCAATTTGCTCATCACTCATGTGCCTTTCATTATAGGATGGGTGGCTACCTGCCAACTTATTTCTTTTGCTTTTATCCATAGGTGCAAAGGTACAAAATAATCTACTTATAAAAATATTCTTCGCTTCTTTATTTTATATATAAGAAGGGTTATAACAAGCGGATGAATAACGCAGAACAGGATAACATTAATCTCCTTATAGGATAGCCCTGACCACTTCCCAAGGATATTCAAACTCAGCACACAGAACTCAAAAAGCAGTGTAGCTATAGCGTTTATAGCTTCCCAAAATGATAGGGTTAATAGTAGGTATATCATAAGGATAGTTTTTTAGGTGATTGTAATTGTGTTGGCTTCTTAAAGTAAGCAGCATATACTAATACTGCCAATACGAGTGGATGGATGATGAAGAATACGATAATATTCACCATCTCGTAGCTTGCTCCACTTATGCTTGCGATAGTACAAAGGAGTGTCTTGTAGACATCAAACAGAAAGTCTACGATAAAGCTATCACAAAATATTACAGAAAAAATAGTTAGAAGACTCAGCATGGTATTTATATCTTTAGTGTAGATATAAAGGTAGTGAAAGTCACAACTATATTTACCAACAGGTTGTCAACACGTAAAGATTACTTAATAACCTTCCCTGTTTTCTTGTTTATATAAACCCTGCCATATATATTAACAGGTCTACCGATAGGGTTTATATCTTCGACAGCACTAACGCCTAAATGCTTAGCGATAGCCGCAGCCTTAGGAGATTTCTTTAGTATAGATGCCGTACCTCTTATAGGGTTAATGTCCCATCTGTCTGAGTAGGATATATAGTATCCCTTTTCATCCTCCCCTACATCCATCGTAGCTTCATTCATAGCTGGGAGTTTTACATGAAACCCTCCCTTTCCACTCTCTGGAATACCCATTGTACCACTTTTTATAGCGGCAAGTACCTTACCTTTAATTTCTTCTAATGAGTTAGATTTAATATTGGCTATTTCTGCAACCCCTTGTCTTATCTTACCCTCAGCGAGGGCTGATGTTACGTACTGATGTTTCGGGTTGTCTCCAACAGTAGGTCTATAGGAAGAAATCCCAATAGAGTTATTTTTTTGTTTACGCCCTAAATAGAGGCTTAATAAGTCTTGTCTTTCTATATACTCAGCAGGAGCTTTTTTTTCCATCTCTTTTTTAAGAGGTTCTTTCTTATCCAATATAAGACCATCAATGATTCTTTTAGTAAAGGAAGCACTGCGACCTCTGCGGTCGGTATCATATCCAATTGGGTTTATATTAGCCAGCACCCTATCCTTAACCTTCTCCCCAGCCTTACTTGCCACTCTCACCGCAACCCCAACAGGAGTTAATGAAGCTGCTTTAGCCATTACAGGGTTCATCGCCTCAAAAGCCGTCCATGCTGTCTTCATCTTATCAACCGTATTTCTTACAGGTTCAGCAACCTTTTTTACAGTGTCAGCCACCTTTTTTACAGGGTCAATAGTTCCAACAGGTGCTGTGGTTGAATTTGCTGCTTTTACCCTTCCTATAGAGATTGCCATATAAGCATATTTTTGCAAAGCTACAATAAATTTTCGGAATTACCTTCATTACCCATCCTTATCCCTAAGCTGTCTTTTATCAACCTCCTCCTGTCCCCATTAAAGAAGAGATTAACATTAAAAAAGAACTCTATCCTGCTACCGAGCTTTCTTGCTATTATCTCTTGGTCAAGCAACTCAGCCAACCCATCATAAAAACTCCTGCTGCTTATACCACCCCACTCCATTACATCATCTGCCGTTAAGTAGACGTTATCCTTACTCGGACTTACCCTACCTATAATATAAAACAGCATAATAAACCCTACCCTGCTTAACCCTATAAACTTATCACAAGCACCTGCAAATAACTTAGTGTAACGCCTCCCGTCATGCAATGCCCTCTTACTCCTATCCACCCTCTTCATCACATACATCTCCCCCGTGTTAGGGTCTACCGTGGCAACCTCACCCTCTTTTACTATATAGGTTCTTTCCTCTAAACCGTCTACCTTAAAAGGTGAATACATAAACGATGTCTCTCTATAGCTCATAATTTTATTTTTCCATTAAGAAGTCGTACCTTTGGTAACCTTTTCATCTAATCGTTGAAATATCCCAAAAAATAACCACAAAAGCCTAAAAGGTAAAATTCAGATGCAGTTTTGTGCAATAACCTATACTGTTAATCAATAAGTTATAGCATTCCCTTCTTAATACTTATTAAAGAAACAAAGATAGCATAAAGATTTATGTAAAACATTTCTGTAGTTATTAACTACACGTTAATAAACCACAACTAAATTAAATGCATAACCCCTCTATTAAAACTACCACCCCCTTCAGGAAGAGCAATCCCCACATCCCCTACCCCCTTTAGGGTAAATATAAACCCCCTGTTATATTTAATAAAACCCAATAAGGCACCTATAGAGAGCTGTTGTCTAAGCCTGATTAAAATAGAAAGGTATATAAGACGGGTAGGTTACCCACTGTATGTAAGACGGTTAGGTTGCCCACAACAATAAACAGTAGCCCCGTCAAGGGGAACCTACTTCCCTAAACCCCCTACTACCCTGATTCTGAGGTACTTATGTAGTGTTATCTCAATTACTACTACATATATAGTGTTGGTAACCTGTTTATAAGTAAACTAACTGATTGATTCCCATTACAATAGAGGGGAGAGCTAAGTATTTACTGGAGGTAACATAATACTACTTATATGGAACATGTATCCCTACTATTTTTCAACCATACCTCATGAATTCCGATAATAGGAATAATTGATAGATGAGCAACAGATGTAGATAACCCCCACCCTGTGAAACTGGTGTGAAAGTGACATGGCTAAAGCGATTAGTTGACGAAAAATAAATCTTATAATCGGCTATTTTTTTTTATGGTTATGATGTGGAATGCTAATAGAGTTAGTTAATAAATACTAAAATAATTAGTTAAATATTAATGGTTTTTGCTATTTATTTTTGGCAAATTAGCGAATGTGGATAACTTTTTTTTAGGTACTTTAGGGTGGGTGAGAGTCTTTATTAACGGGCTTTCCACGGGTAGTAGGGGTATGTGGATAAATATAGATTTTAAAAATAAATTTGGAATTGGTTTACTACCCGCTATATATTTGTGGTAGTTCTTTGCAGCGAGGCACATCGGAAAGAGTAATGCATACATACATAGGTTGTTGGAAAATATCCTTCCTTGTAGAACCACTCCCCCCGACTAATGCACGCCTCAGGGTAAGCAGCACAGATGGATGAGCAGCCGAGCAGTAGTACTGGTGTCATCTTCTTCAATGCTAACAAGTACCCTAAGAGTTGTTCACTTGCTTTAAAACGAACAGTCCCAATATCACAATGGACTAAAACTTTCGGAGACCCCGTCCACTGAGCGGTACTCAGTAGGTAAGGTGAGGGAGAGAAAACCCTGAGCAGAGTGCCACCTTAAATAACCACACGGAGCGAGAGCGTGGGTATAACTTACAGTAGCTACTACTACCGTAAGCTATCCACTCGCAGTGCACGGAATGTCGACAGGTAAGCTACCTCCTGTCCTGACGAGCCCAAGTAGGGCGAAACATTTAAACCCATATACAATGAGAACAAGAAAGATTGTCCGACACCTTGTAGTAAGTGCAAGGTCGGGTGTCATCACCAAGAGTGCGACACCTCCTACCTCTGCGAAGAGGCTATGCGATGAAATAGGTATTGACTTTAAGCAATGGCAGAAAGACTGTGCTTGGAGACTCTTGCAAAACAAGTTAACTAACCGTTAGAACACAGCAAAATGAAAAACAAAACAAACGAGCAGAGGCTAAAAAAATTAATTTCTGCTAACCACCCGCTTCACAATGCGCTACTCATTGAGCGTGTTTTGAAAATTGTAGAGATAACAAGGAATGACATGAAAGAAAACCCCAAAGATTATGAGAAAGGGATTGTTCCTATTTCGCTTATTCAAGACCTATTTTCAAACATTGACAAACATTTATCATAATAAAAACAAAGCAAAATGAAAACACAAAACAACAACGCGACACTTAGAGACTTTGCCGCTTGGAGTGGAGCCGTAGAAACAAAAAAAAGGATTTTAAAAGAAGGGAAAGAGCGCGAATTTGAAGCACTTATTGATGAGCTTTACCCCGAAGGCTTAAGCGACACACAGCTCAATGACATACTCTGGTTTGAAGAGGAGTGGATTTTTGAAAATTTATGAGTAGAAAATTAAAAATAAAATGAAATGAAAGACTACCTAATAACCGACAGAAGTCTCGAAAACACCAAGTACTACGCAGGCCTTAGAGGATGGGTGAACCTGCCCGAAAATGCCATTTGGTTCGCTACCAAAGAGGAAGCGAGTGTGTTTCTAAAATATCTAAAAGACGACAATCTTAAAGTAGAAGAGATTGATACTGAAAGTTTTGACTAAAACCAGTATAAAAAATACACTTCAAAAATTTAAAAAAAAGTTATATGAATTACTCGTCTTCATTTTTAGTGTTTCTTGAAAATTCCAAGGGGAAAGTTGCAAATATACTGTACAGACTGAGCGAGAAAAGGTACGCCAATTCATCCGCAATGTTGACCGATGATGTTGACTACATTACATTTCGCAATGATGGGTCAATAAGCTACTTGCCAAAGGGCAAGGTACACCAAGAGAACGACGATGGAACGTGGAAAAGAGAAGGCAGACAGACAGGCAGAGCCGCTAAGGTGATTCGAAGAATGTTCACCAAACGGATATTGTCCACGTTCAAAGACTCTGATTTCGAGTGCTTTAGTAACCAATATAAGTCTACCTTTTCCGAAGATGGGTATAAGTTTCAATTGCTCGATAATAGCTCCGTGAAGCGTGTTTACAGTATGTATAGAAAGTGTGGCGATAGTTCCTTATCGTCCTCGTGTATGAATGAAAGGCTGAGGTACTTAGATGTCTATGAAAATTGCAAGAGTTTGCAAATATTAGTGATGACAAACGAAGCGGATGAGTTGTGCGGAAGGGCGCTGGTGTGGGATGTTGACGGTATTGTGCTAATGGACAGGGTGTATGTTGCGATGGACTTTCTTTACGAGAGTTTTTTAACGGAGTGCAAGAAAAGGGGATGGTGGCGAAAGGGCAACTACAAGGGTTCGGACAGAAAGACCTTACTTGTAAACGAAAAAGGGGATGAGGTTGATAAGAAGCTTGTCATATATACAGATACTAATTTCGAGTATTTCCCTTACATCGACACCTTCACCTACGGAGATGATGGGGCGTTGTATAATTACGAAAATAGGAACGATTACACCTATGAGAACACCGACGGCAGTAGGATTGAACATACCGCCAAAACATGGGACGATATAGACGAGTGTTATATTGAAGAATACGATGCGGTATATCTTGAAGACGGGTATGGTAGATATTCAGGTTGTTATACCCACATCGACAACTGCGTGCAGATTAATAGAGGATGGTATCACATAGAGTCAGATAGTATAGTAAAGGTAGACAACATGTGGTATCTAAAAGATGACGAAGAGGTGTGCTATTGCGAAAAACATGATGAGTATTACTTAGCTGAAGATTGTGTATATATTGAAGAGACAGGTACAATGATATTGTTAGATGAAGCTGTTGAAATAGATGGGATATATTACGATAAAGAGTCAGATAGTATAGTAGTAGTTGAGGGCGAATGGAAACTAAAACCTAAAGAAAATGAGTAAACTAAAAGACATTTTGAAACTTCAGTCAGTATCTTATAACCAATGGAGAGTATTCGCCTACGTTGTAAGAGAACTAAAAGGGATGGGGTGTAATTACTACACATTTAACGGCTGTATATATGTTACAAAGGGCGAAGCGGACAACTACCCTTGTATTGTGGCGCATATGGATACGGTGTATAATTTTGTTGAAGACTTGACATTAATTGAAGTAGACGGCTCCATAACAGGACTAAATAAGGTAACAATGAGCCAAACAGGGATAGGCGGTGATGACAAAATTGGAGTTTATATTGCTTTACAATGTTTGCGAGACGTGGACAATATAAAAGCCGTTTTCTTCAGGGACGAGGAAACAGGATGTGAGGGAAGTTATAACAATGACAAGGAATTTTTTGATAATTGCGGCTTTGTGCTACAATGCGATAGAAGGGGAAATAATGATTTTGTAACCTCCGCAGGGGGTACTCAATTAGCGTCTAATGAGTTTCAGAATGATGTAGCGCCAATTTTGAAAAGACGTAGATACCAATTAGCACATGGAATGATGACAGATGTAATGGCTTTAAAAGAAACAGGAATAGAGTGTAGCATGGCAAATATTAGTTGCGGTTACTATAACCCCCATACGAACCAAGAGTATGTGAATATTCAAGATGTTGAGAATTGTCTACGCATGGTAATGGAAATTATTACAAAATTAGGAGGCAAACAATACTTGTTTAAAACAAAAAAACAAACGGTATATGATGATTATTACTGGGTAGACAATAAGAAAGGTACCACCCAATTTTGTGACTGCTGTGGAGAATACGAGGCGCTGGAGTATGTAAGCGAGTATAATATTGAGATGTGCATAAAATGTGTTCAACAGTATGTTGGATACAGAAGGTAGTAAGCCCAACTAAACTAAAAAAATATGAAAAAACAAACACTTCAACTGATTCTAATTATTGCAGCAATATTGCTACTCACAACCGCTGACTCGTGGTTTAAATTCTAAACAAAATGAAAAACATGAAACAACTTTTCGACCTTTTCGAAGCGGCATACCAACAAGGGTATCGCTACTCGCAAACCTTGGAAAAAGAAGACGAACTTGTGAATTTTTTTGAAGCAAATAAATCGCAAATATTAGATATGCTTGCTTCTTTTACTGCTGAGACATTCTTAACTTTAAAAAATGAAACCCATGAAAACATCTAAAAACAAAACAACAACAGGAACACCCTACAATGACGACATCTACGACTATGTGTTTCACTTTAACATCTACACAAAGCAATGGGCAGCTATCCACAGGGAGGACTACCACACTCACCTTAATGGGCTACCCACTAAACATCGGGTTATTAGGTCATCTTCAATTAACACTTGTATAGAACTTGTCCATAGGGGTGAGGATTTTGTAAAAAACATCAAGTAACCAATTAAAATATAAAAATATGAAAAAGACTATTGGAATCACTATTGACGTCACGAAAGAGATGTTTGAAAACATTATTGTCACCTCATTAGAAGGTGGCAGTAATTATTGGTATATGATTCACTCTACAAGTCATAACTTGGACAATTACTTACCGCTGTCATCACAAATAGCTGAGTGGTTATACGATGACGATACCTTTAAAGTTGTCTTCCATGATTGTGAAACAGATGACTACCTTGGAACACTCACGCAAGCGTCATTAATAAAAGGTATCGAAAAGGCTATGACGAATTGTAAATTAACCGCCGAAGAAGTCGAAGAGGGGGATGAATATATAATGGATACTATCCTGCAATATGCAGTGATGGGGGATATAGTATATGCTTGACATAATACCATCAATAAATAGATGTGTTAATAACCTGTGTACTATTGCTTATAAACAAGTTTCTAACTTTAAAAAAATAAAAAAAGTATGAATTTAGACATTTTAAAAAAACCTTGCGCTCCTGATGAGATAGAGTGGCGCATTGCGGGGGGCGGTACCTATATTACCATCGTCCCTTATATCAATAACCGATGTGTTATGAATCGTTTTGACGAGCAGTTTGGGTGGAGTGGATGGAGTAATATTATCGCCCCTATTGATGGGGGTTTCCTTTGCACTATCACCGTAACTGCTGAAAATGGTACGGTTAGTAAGACAGATGGCGCGCCAATGACCGAGGTTGAGCCGATTAAGGGCGGTATATCTGACGCCATGAAGCGGTGCGCCGTCCAGTTTGGCTTAGGAAGGGACTTATACAATTACCCCAAGGTTATGTATTTGCCTTACGAAGACAAGGACAAAAAATATATCCCTGATTGGGTAAAAAAAAGACTCCCTCTAATGGTTGAGGCTATAATTTTGGGCACATTCAAAAAAGAGTTAGTGATACTTGAAAATAAATAAATTGATACTTTATGACACGAGAAGACAAAAGAAAGGTCAAGCAGCAAAAAAAGAATGATAAAATTAAACCAAGGAAGGAGAAAAAGTGCCCCAAAAAACAAAATATGTCCTTTGATAAACTTATAGAGTTTGCTAAAAAAAACGGCGCTTGGGAATCTTAACATTTAAAACAAAAAAAATGAAAGTACAAATCCACACCACAATCGAAAAAGACATCGACATCCCGTACTATACAGTAAAAGGGAGCGACTTTTTTGCAATCTTATCCGACGATGATGTCTTATGTGTAGCATCTGTCGGCAATAACGTTTGGCTTTCCCGACAAGACGGCGAAAGGAAATTACAACAGGCATGTGAAGGCAGAGAGATTACCGCCGAAGAATTTTTCGCACAGTACGAAAAAGTGCTCCCTTTAGTAACCTTAAAAAATAAATAAAATGACAAAAAATTGTAAAAACTTCCAAAACCTCACTCCTTTGGAAAGAATGAGAATGATAGGCTCGATTGTACACCTGTTGCAGGTTAGTACTACCTGTTTTAATGAGGTAAATGGGCTTATCGCTTCAGGAGAAGAAGCAGGCTGGTTTAAGCATGTTTTAATTGCAAATATAGATACCGAACAGCCCGTATTAAATAAACAAGAGTTGGAAGATATAGAAGATTTTGACGGAAAAAGAGAAGCGGAGTGGTTGCACGATAAAGACAGGATGAATGACCATTTCGAGAGAGATATGAATGAAAAATTTTATTAACATAAAAAAACCAAAATGGGTAAAATGAAAGAGCTGTATATGGAGCAGCAACAATTCCATCAACGTAATCCTGATGACACCGATTTTAATTACATTGTAATTACAAATGCCCCATCCTTTTCCATTAATGGGAGTGATGTACTAACAAAGACGGCTATTACCTCGATGGCTGATGCCTCTATTGAGAACATCTTAGAGAATATGTCCCCCGCCACATCCCTGACGGCTAAGGCAATGTGTAAGGCAGCTATCGATTATTTTACAAGGGTGGACAAGGGACTCACCGAAGTAGCCACTAACGAAGCCTCTAAGCATGGTAAGGTAGCCGAGCATAGTTTCGGCAAGACAGAAGTGCGTAATAGCGGCGACAAGTTTAACTATAACGAAGATAGTACCTATGCTAGCCTTAAAGATAAACTAAAGAGTAGAGAAGAGCTGTTAAAAATAGTGGGGACTACCAACGCTACCTTGTATGATGAGGATGGGGTACTTGTCCCTATAGTCTCTAAGGTATGCGGTAGCGACACCCTTTATATCACACTTAAACCTTAATAAAATGAATACAAAAGAAAAGATACTTCAGGTAAAGAAATGGATTAAGCACTACGCAGGTGATATTGATAACTTGGATAGGCTACTTGCAGTAGTTGAGGAAACGCTATGGAACTACCCTGAGACAAGGACTATCGTAGTGAAGCGGGTAGAAATAGTCAACAGAAGGAGCAAAGAGCCCCATCTTGTCACAATAGATGACGTCCTAAAAGAGTGGTCAGTAGGCGACCAACCATGTGTAGATTTAGTTATGACAAAACGAAGAATCTCAGACGCTATAAGGATGAAAGAATCGTTTATCAAGTTTGCCTACACAAGGGGGTACGGTGTAACAGAAATAGGCAGGTTTATGAATCTGAACCACGCTACCATTATCCACCATCTAAAGAAGGATGTAATTGCTTCTGATACAAGGGTGGATAGCACAGGAAAATTAATCTCCTCATGAACTACCCACCTATTATAAGAATAGACGCTGATGATAACATACTTCAGTTTAAAGGGTTAATTGAAACTCCTAAACATTACAAGGCTATGCGTGGAATAAATAAAAACCAGCCTACCTTATACGTGTATAGATATGTTAAATCTAAAACAAAGTTAGGAGCGGAGTTATTATTCACTGAGGAGCAACTTAAAAAATTCATTTTAAATTTATACAGACATGAGAAACAACAAAACAGCAGATGATTGGATACAGTATATCAGCGCAGGTATCACCATTGGACTGTTTCTTTACTTACTAATCAACTTATAGTTAATAACTTATACAATGATATTGTGCATCTTGGTGCTACCTTGTGTGCTTAAAATAAGCCTTATGGATAGAAAATGGGACTACTTTTATATCAACATGCCCCTCCCCGTAGTAGATGACCAAGATGGCGAAGACCTTACGGAGCTTGAATTTCAGACCAAATCATTAGAAGGTGAGTTTATTGATTTTATGGTTGATGAGTTTGGGCAGTTGTGGAGGAGGGATTATACCTATGCGCTTATAGATGTGGGGGAACCGATACTAAAGTATAGACTACGGAGGCATGATGCAGATTGGCTGCCCCATAATATCACAAAACGAATAGTCTTCTACGGGAAACCTTATGAGCATTGGTTCGCCTTCTCGATAATGGTTTCAAAGGGTAAGGTAAAGGAATGTAAATTAATTTCTAAACAATAAAAATTCAAATCAAATGAACAACGAAGAAAAGGCATTTATCAACGGCTGCTCTGCCAAGAGAGTAACAACAAAGTTTGGAGACATTATTAAACTATCGGGCAAGACCGATGAGTTTATTGAATCTCTCAAGAAGTATACCAATAAAGGTGGGTGGTTTAACTTCGATATTAAGACATCTAAGAGTGGTGATAAGATGTATGTGGAGAATAATGATTTTCAGCCTGTAGCAAATGAGGGGGGTACACCATCAGGTAGTAGTAAAGCAGTAAGAGTGCCCGCTTCTACCTATGTAGATGACCTGCCATTTTAATTAATAATTAAAAAATTTAAACGATGATTCTTTTTATTATTCTATTAGCATCACTCATATTAGGTGGGTATCTTTTAAGAGATTCTTTGGCTGACTTGATTGGTGTCTCCGTTAAGGAATTAACAACAAGAGGTGGCTTGATATACTACATAATATACCCGATTATTTTACTTGCATCTGGGCTAATAAATATGTACACATATCTGCACGACCTAAGCAATAAATTGTACACATTTATATCGGATTTACTTAGAAAATAATTTCCTATGGATGCTGCATTACTACACAAGCATAGATTATGTACTGTGTTTAAAGACCTGTACGAGGTCAGAGAGCCATTTACCATCCCTATAGGTAAGGTGCTTGGTCTTATTCAGTCAGGGAAAACAAAGCTACCTATCGATTCTATTCGCAATAATATTGATAACCCTGATGCGGTAAGAAAGATGAAAGCATCCCTCCCTTGTATACTATTTTCGGGGGAGTTCGTGCTACTATCGGATGAACTCGTAGACGAGGATAATAACACCGCCAGCTGTCGTACCGATGACTCTATTGTAAGTTATAGTGGGCTTGTGCCATTCGATGTAGATAAGATTGAGGATATGGCTACTTACATTGAGTCGAAGAGGAAAGACCCGTATATCTATGCACTATGGAAATCCCCCACCGCCACAGGTGTTCATGGACTCATAAAGATAGCCGATTGTAATAGGTATAAACAGCATTATAATGCTATCTTACAGCAGTATCCTGAGTTTGACCCATCCTGTAGGAACATATCAAGAGTGCTCTATATGAGCTACGATGAGGATATCTATATTAACGAGGAGTCTGATGTATTCTTTGACCTCGTTTCTGATTCATTTGGTAGAGAAGTATTAGATGATAGTAATTCTCTCGTCATGGCGAAATCTACCGACCTAAAAAAGGTAGACATAGCATGTAGGCTCATTAGAGGCGCACCTGAAGGGTCGAAGCATAATGCACTCATAAGAGCCTCCTACCTAATGGGGGGATACATTGGCGGCGGAATCGTTGAGGAGGAGGTTGCGAGAATGATGTTGCAGCACGAGATATCTAAAAGAGATTGTGCCGATTTAGATGCCGCCTTTAAGACTATTGAGGATGGTATTAGTACAGGTAAATTCAGACCCTTACAGGAAACCACATTAGACTACTACGATGCTGTAAAAAGTACCGAGGTTATAGAGAATGAACTATCGTTCCTTGCTTCTGCAAAGAATGACGAATCATTCATCCTTAAGTTTAACGCAGGGCTTATTCCAAGTGGGCTACCATTCGGGATGCAAGGATGGGATAAACACTTTCTATTAAAAGAGGGTGAGTTCTACGGTATACTCGGTCATGCTACGGTAGGTAAGACTCTTGCTGTTAGCTGGTTAATCTTCCTGTCTTCTGTCCATCACGATTGGTGTTGGATGATATATACAGGTGAGAATACATCAGGTTCTATGAAGATGACTTTCATCCAATTTATCTTAGGTAAGAAGATAAATAACTGTACAAGGGACGAAATAATAGCAGCTAATCGTTGGTTAGATAAGCGATTCTACTTCATCTCTACGGATAACGTGTATAGTTACGAAGAGATACTTAATTATGCTAAGGTATTAGCCCAATACAAAACGATTAAGGGTGTATGGATTGACCCCTATAATTCATTAGAGGTAGGCTCACAGGGGTTTAGTAATAAGTATATGTGGGACTACAAGGCGTACACCGACATGCTTGTATTTACAAAGAAGACGGGTATTACATTATTTCTATCCGCCCATACTAACACAATGGCACAACGAAGCAGGGATAAGGATGGTAATCAAGTACCACCATTCCCTTCAGATGCAGAGGGGGGCAGTGTACTGATGAATAGGGTTGATAATTTTATAGTACTCCATCGCAATGTATGGGATAGCGCAAGCTACCATAACACCCTACTATGGGTATACAAGATACGCAACCCCCATACAGGAGGTGTACCAACTACCCATAGCGACCCATTAGTGATGGTGTATAGTGGGGGCGGGGTTGAATTTAGGGATATCTATGGTGAGACAGGTTTTAATCGGAGTAAATTAAAAGTAGAGTTATAATAGTGCATCCTATCTTAATTATAAATTATACCCCATAAAAAATAAAATTATGAAACAACTAACAAGGGTTATAGCCGAACATTGTGATAAAAAAGTATCAATAGAAACAAACCATAATGATTTAACTATTGATGAACCAATGAGTATGGTTGAAACTATAATAATTGGTATGGGGTATTCTTATAATACATGGAGAGACTGGGTAATAGAAAAGGCAGATGAATACATTACAGAGGATACTAAAATAGTATTAAATAAAAAGTTATGAAAACAATATGCATAGGAGATATTCATGGTAGAGATACATGGAAACAAATAGTTACACAGGAAAACGCTGATAGAATTATTTTTATTGGAGACTATTTTGATTCCTTTACTATCAAAGCAGAAAAGCAAATGAATAATTTTCTTGACATCATTGCTTTTAAAGAGTCGTCATCCAATAAAGAAGTTATTCTATTAATAGGCAACCATGATATTCATTATTTTCCTGAAATAAAAGACACAGCTACAAGCGGTTATCAGGAACGCTATGCTTTCTCAATTAAAATGCTTATGAACGCCAATCGTAAGCATTTACAAATGGCTTATCAAATGGGAGAATTTATATTTACACACGCTGGTGTGAGCAGTGAATTTATGGATAATAACTTTGAAGCATGGACAGTCGATACAATGGTTGAGCAGTTAAACGAGTTGTTTAAATATCAGCCACAAAAATTTGTATTTAATCGTAACGGGCTTAGCTCTTATGGGGATGATACTTTTCAGACGCCTATATGGATAAGACCAAAATCATTAATGGCTGCTAATAAGAAAACCCTACGAAAGAAAATTATTCAAATTGTAGGACATACACAAGTGGCAACAATTGATATTAGTAAAAAGACAACAGGAGGACGATATTATTTCATTGACTGTCCGAAAGAATATTTAGTTATAGAAAATAATAAAATAACGAAAGGAATTGTTTAATCTTGCTAAAAAATAAACTATGCCAAAAGCGGCAATAACCTACGACTTAAACAACCCCGATGACTTGGTTGCTTATAAGCAAGCGAATCAAGCAGCAGCAATGTATAACATTCTTTGGGAGTTGGTGACTAATACAAAGAAGAAAATGGAGAACCAAATAGAATATAATAAACTATCTCCTTATGATGTATTAGATAGAATATTAGATGATGTACGGGAACAAATTTATGATGATGGGATAAACTTAAATTTATGAATGATAAACTACAAGAAGAATATTGCTTAGAACTATTAGACAGGTTACATGTGGTAATGTCTAACATAGACAGCCATTTGCTTAACCATCCGCTAACACAAAAACATGAACTTGTTAAAGCAAAAATAGACATGGCATTTTCAGAATTATATGATGCTTATCAAATAGTAGGACTAATGAATTATAAAAAATAAATAATTTATGAAAAACAAAAAAAGCAAATTCGAATTTTTGGCAAAAAACAATTTAGCTGAAAGTTCTTTTGATGAAAATTTTAAAAAAGAATTTTAAAAAAAAAGCAATGGCGGTTTCAAAAGCAACAAAAAAACATTTACTTAAAAACGAAAAAAGCAATTTTGCCGATGGTGTTGTTATTTCGTGGTGGAGTGGTGGTATTACTTCTGCTGTTGCTTGTCGGTTGGCACTTGAAAAATATGAAAATGTAAAATTGGTTTATATAGAAACAGGAAGCCATCACGAAGATACATTAAGATTTAAAAAAGATTGCGAAAAATGGTACGGTGTCGAAATTGAAACTATCCAAAATACAAAATATGATGATGTGATTGATGTCGTTCTTTCAACTAAATATATAAATGGTGTTGGTGGTGCAAGATGTACAAAAGAACTAAAAAAGGATGTTCGGTTGAAATACGAAAAAACTATAAAAATTTGCAATCAAGTTTGGGGTTACGAATTTAGTGCAAAGGAAATAAATAGGGCAATTAGAACACAAGAGCAATACCCAAATACTAATCCTTTATTTCCTTTAATTGAAAATAAATTAACGAAAAAAGAATGTGCAGGAATTGTAAAAGGTGCAGGAATTGAGTTGCCAACGATGTATAAACTCGGATATAACAATAACAACTGTATCGGCTGTGTCAAAGGTGGTGCAGGATATTGGAATAAAATTAGAGTTGATTTTCCAAAAATGTTTGAAGCAATGGCACAGGCAGAAAGAGAATTAAATGCCACTTGTTTGAAAAATGAACACGGTAAAATATTTCTTGATGAACTTAATCCAAACGCGGGCTGTCCAACAGAAATAATTTTACCAGAATGTGGGTTATTTTGTCAAGTTGATTTTTCTTATATAATGGATAAAAGAGTAGCCAAAATTCTTAACGGTGAGTCTATTTATTTTGACTGAGTCGGTTATACTTTTCAACATTTAATTTAAAAAAATAATTTTCAACTATAAATAAATTTTATGGGAACAAAAACAAACAACGAAAAAAAATTGAATTTTTGGTTACAAACAATTTGGCTGAAAGTTCTTTTGATGAAAATTTTAAAAAAGAATTTTAAAAAAAAAGCAATGAAAAGTAAATTTAAAATTAAATTTATAGATTTTCTTAAAAGTTTATTATTTTGGAGAGGACGCAAGAAAGGTATGATTCACACAATGGATATAAAGTTTGATGATATTAGAGCTGTATTCTTTCCTGTAAACTTTCACGAGAAATACAGATACTTAGGAAGTGTTCCTTATGATGAAAAGGGTTCTCTTTTTGAAGCTCTTGAGCCATTGGTTATTTTTATGGATTACAAAGCTAAACCATGGTGGTGTCAGAGATGGGTGCTTAGATTCTTACATCTATTTGGGAATGATAACTCAATAATAAGAGTTAGAAACAGAACATTATATAACTTACACAGATGGCTCACTAAAGGAATAATGTTGTGGGATTATAAAACAAAATGGGAATGGTATGATTTACGCATATCTGTATCGGGTAATCGTCAAGTAGAAGACTTAGCAGATAGTATTGAAGCATATTATTGTAATCAAGGGTATAGAAAATCTTTAGCAGACCAAATAAAAAAGTTAGACACCAATACGAAATACCATAAGGGGTATCTTCAAGCTGACTTAAAGAAAGAATTGGGTAGATTGAGGTCGCAAAATAGCACCTCAAACGAGGTGGATTAAAAGAGGCAGCAGAAACAAATGACTTGTTAGCTGTATGTAATTTGAGTACTAATTCAAAAATGTTATAAGAGAAAAATATCTAAAAGGTGAAAAATAACCAGATAAGTATGGTAAAGAAAATATTCGTAGATACAAATAGACAAGAGACATTAGAAACAGCAGTTTCTATGCTTATTAATTTTGGTATATCTATAAAGATGACTATCAATTCAGATGACCCATTAAGTGTTATAGCTAAGTTAGAATCAATAGTTAATTCTTCTCACGAAGGGGTAGCTGCTAAAGCAAAATTAGATTATCTTTTAGATGGCTATGTAGCTACAAAAATTAGAAAAGTATTAGATTTAGAAAGAGAAAGAAGTGCTGCTGATAGAAAAGCAATATTACAAGCGGAGGTTGCTGACTTACAATATTACTGTACCTTTGCAGAACTTTTAATCAAAGAATCGCACTACCATATAGAGGCGTTACGCTCACTACTATCTTGGCATAAAACCGAAGCTAAATCATTATAACTATGTTTACAATTACCTACGACAAAGTTCCTACATTTGTTATTGTTGGCAGAAAGAAATATTACCTCACCTATAACGCTATCTACTCCTGCCCTAACTTCCGTATCCGTAGTAGTATTAAAAATACTATGAAGTCTTACCTTATTAAGGAATTAAATAATATTACACTAAGAGATAAGGATAGGGTAAGTACACTAAAAGCATTATTTGAAGAAAAACAGTTGATTTTTTCTATACTATACTCATCAGGCAAACGCACCTTTGACCTCGACAACCGAGCAGGGTTATGGGCAAAGGTATTTCTTGACTTAATTAAAGGAAGATTTATTAAAGATGACTCCGTAAAATATGTCACTATGATTCAATATGGGTTTGATTATTGCAAAGGTGCATCGTTAGACTCATTTGTTATTACTATTGAAATAGGTGGTGATGCTGAATAATTATTAATCAAACCAATAATATATGCAAACAAAACGCAGAAGATTATTTTTCGACATTGAAACAAGCCCTAATATAGGGTTGTTTTGGGAGGCGGGGTATAAGAAAAATATTGATTACTCAAATATTATTAAAGAACGAGCAATTATTTGTATTTGTTATAAATGGGAAGATGAGAAAGAGGTTAGTAGCTTAACTTGGGACAACAACCAAGATGACAAGAAGATGCTCGAGAAGTTTATTAAGGTTGCAAATACAGCAGATGAGTTAGCGGGGCATAATGGTGAACGGTTTGATTTGGCTTGGGTGCGAACAAGATGTTTATTCCATCGGATACCTATGTTCCCTACCTACACTATTGTTGATACGCTAAAAATAGCAAGAGGAAAGTTTAGGTTCAACTCCAATAGATTAAATTATATTGCTGACTTCTTAGGTTTGGGGCAGAAAATAAAAACAGAATATACTTTATGGAAAGATATCATACTAAAGAAGGATAAAAATGCTATGGATTCGATGGTAAAATACTGCAAAAAGGATGTGCTCTTATTAGAGAAGGTGTTTAAGACAATAGCCCCCCATACAGTTGCTAAAACACATTACGGAGTTATCTTTGGGCAGGATAGGGGGAGCTGTCCTGAGTGTGGAAGTGATGTGCTAACAAAAAGCAAGACACGTATATTAGCATCAGGGTTGAAAAAGATTCAGTACATTTGTGGAACATGTCATCACTACCATACTAAGTCTGATAAATAAGTATTATAGGCATTGTTTGAATTATGGATTAATGTAACTTTGTGTTATGATATATGAATTGGGCTATAATAATAACCGTACCTATTTATGCGCCAACAATCTGAGCGACAAAGAGATAGTTCAGCTTGTAGAGTTCTTTTGTCAATGTTTTGACTATATGGATGATTCCTTATGGCTATTACCTGATACATCATACCCTTTCCACCTCTGTAGTATTTGTCTGAATTAGTTGATAATTAGTTATTTATAATTTATTAAATGAAAAAACACATGTCTATCGATGAGCTGTTGTCCATGCTTAAAAGTAATGGTAGGTGCAAGACTAACCAAGAGTTATTAACTCTAACCGAAGTACTCGCAAGTACGATGCGAAAGAAGAAATCTAAAGCAGTCTACTTAGAGGAGGTAAGGTATAGGGTAGCCATAGGCAGACAGCGTTTTATACAGCCGTCGCCTGAATCGGATTATCTCACACCGTAGGATAATAATTGGTTGAGTTTGTTCATTCGTAGTATTCTATCGTCCAATCCGTTATAACCACCGTTAATACGTTTAGTGAGCCTTTTACAAGCCTCATCAGTTAGCCCTGTATCACAAATATTCCATAATTTATTACTATCGAAGAACCAGCAAGCCGATAGTAATGGATGTTTAGTTGATATAATAGATGGATTAACTAAAATATCATCCTCCACAACCTTATCAAATGCAGTGTAGTTGTCTCTACCTGTAATCTGAATATAGCCCCTACCTCTAAAAGCCCACCCATCCCCACTTGACTTATCACCATTACCCATCCTATTAGCGTATACGATATTAGCTATCTTCTCAGCCTTCCTACTATACAAGGTGGCTGTTTCTTCGTTAAAGTACTTGGGGAATGTAGCCAGTAACCCTTCTTTAGAGTAGTTTAAGTTCTCCACCACGTGCTTGAAATCCCCGCTTTCGTGGGCGCATTGGGATAGTAGGTGTATTAACCGCTTATTATTTATAGGGTACTTAGCCACCAAGTTAGGTAGCTCTAACTGTACTTCTTTAGGAAGGCTCTTTATTAGATGTTCCCTGCTCATTGGCTTTGTTTTTTGCCCATTTATCAACCGATGTTAGCCCCAATGCTGCACCACAAAGGACTCCTACCGTTTGAACAAGAGCTGATGACACGTTACTATCTGCAATAAATAATGCTACAAATAAGCATAGAGAGCCTGCTACTCCAACAAACCGTTTAGAACTAATAGCACCACACTCGTCACTTAGCATCGATTTAACCCAACGTAATACCTTATTCATATAATTAGTTTCTCATTAGTACCGTAAATTTATCGCCCACCTTAACTTTCCCATCATAATAAAACATATAGTACTTCACATTATCTCTACCCTCAAGCGTTATTAAGCAGCGTTCGCTATCATTACCATAAACCCTATCTAATTTTTTCACATAAGTAACCGTTACTACCGTACAGGTTACTTGTATATCTTTCTCTATATAGCACCCTGTAGCTGTTCCAAAAAAGAACAGGATAAAAATAAACCGCTTTATCATACCTATATCGGTAGCAGTAATTTTTTTACCACCCCTAACAATGGCTTACGGAGTATCCATAAACCCAATAGAGCAATCAACCCCCAAAGGTATAACCCTCTTGTTGTAGCCTTCTCCTTGAAGCTATCCCTTTCTGATAGTAATAGTTCATTACTTAACGATAATCTCTTTATGGTAAGGCGGAGAGACGTCTCCTGTGCAATATCCCTACGGGTAATAACAGAGTCAACCCTAACCGTCTTAGTGATTACTTTGGTAGGAGGGCACGTCCTCTCTATAATAACTGTTTCTCCTTTTACACTTAATGTGTCATATACCACCACCCCTTGAAGTTGGAGTGTGTCATATAAGACAACTGTGTCTTTCACATAGATGGAATCCTTTACGGAAAATTTTTCTGCACAATAACCCGCTGAAATTTGGGGGTTTTCGTTAAGGTAACGCAGCACCTTTTTTTGGCTGAGGCAACCGCTGAGTAAAAATATAATTATTATATACCTCATACCGCATTATCTATCTTGTTTATTCTGAAGCTCAATAAAAAGCTCATTAATCTTTTCAGTGATTATGTCTAACTTCTTATTTATATGACTATCCTGTATCTCTACCATCTTTACTCGAATCTCCAACTCCCTAATGCTTAGCGTTACCTTCAGATAAATAGAGATAAGCGCTGTTATGATAGCGAGGGCTTGGGTTATAAGAAAAAAGATAATGCTTGATGTCATAGCTTATGCTTCAATAAGGTTAGATAATTGGAAATATACCTCTTTGCCCTTAACATCACTAAGCATATCAAGTGTAAGGTCAGAACCACAAATCTCCTTTATAGAAACAGCTTTTTCTGTATCAAGAACATCATTGTACTCCCGTTGAAAGTCTTCCATATTCTCCGTAGTAATTTGAAGCTGCCCTTCATTTTCAGTACCATACTTGACGAAAAGCTCCTTGCTAGTTTCCTGAAATAAAGCCTTCTCTGTGCCTACCCATTTGGATAAACGCAGTAAATAATGCTTTGTTTTAAAGCTGATGTCCTTGCGGAGGATACCTGTAAAGATTTCCTTCTGCTCGTCACCTTCCTTGCCAATGATGCCGTTTAGCTCATAGTCTAACTCTAAGATTTCACGTAGTTTCATATTGATTTTTTTTGTCATAGAGTAATGCAAAGATAATCAATTACTTCGAACTACAGAAATTATACCAAAGTTAGGTTCACCCCCCCCAAAAAAAAAACTGTAACTATTTCAAATTTTACTTGAATAATCCTCTCCTGTACTACGCAAGTTGTCAGTAGAAAACAAAGCAAAAGTAGAAAGCGTTTCATTGTCGTAAAATTACGTCATTAATCCCCTATTTATTAGTTAATGATGGGATATTACACCTTTGTCAAGTTTAATTTACCACATCCCCATTCAAGAATCCAATCTGTCGAGAATGAATTATCTGCCCATTCAGCGTAGTCATCGCCTGAACAAGATAGATTTCCTTCTGTTTTACCACTAAAGGATTCTGCTGCTTCCCCTGTTGCTGGAGTTAGCACTCCTACTTGATAGTAGAAAGTTGCTGCTGTTGTTTAATCATCAGCGACTGCACGAAGCTGAAATTCATTACACGATGTTGAAGCCCCATTGCTCCAAATCGTTACGTTGTTGATTGCTGTTGTTGCCATTGTTTTTTATTTTATTGCGTTTGTAAAAGGAGTTAAATCTTCGTTTGTCCAATAATCTTTTCCAAGCATTATTTGTATATGCTCTTTGTTTCTTTGGATACAATCCGCCCATTCTTCATTGTTGAAATGTTGGGGCTTTGTTCCACTAATTAAATTAACGCTATCCATAGTGGAAGCGTATTGTCTTGCGATTTGTTCTGTTGTTAAATTTTCCATTTTTGTTTTATTTAATAAATTGTTTTATACATTCGAAGCAAGTAAATAATATGTAGTTCCGCCAATATTAATTTGCACCTTGTGTGTTATTGTATCTGAGCCTGCGACTGTTACATTATTCCCGATTGCAATAGCACCATCACAAATTAAACTCTTACCACTACCTACACTTCCTTCTCCTAATGACAAGGCATATCCTGATTGGAATGGGTAAGGCGCACCACCATCATAAGTACCTGCTCTAACATTACCTTGTAAAGTTGTTTGTGTTATTGATGTGTTCCCAAGTGTTACTGAATTACTACCTCCACCCAAATTATTTGCTCCAATAACTATTTCATTTGTATTACCACTCGCACTTGCTCTTGTGTCATAACCTAAGTACAGAGAATTGTTTGATGTTTCATTAGCACCTCCTGCGTTGGTATATCTACCTGCATTCACCCCTACCGCTGAGTTGTAATAACCTGTGGTGTTGTTTCGAAGAGCATCCACGCCTAACGCTGAGTTATTAGTACCTGTGGTGTTGTTTTGAAGTGCCTGCACCCCGACCGCTGAGTTCTGTACTCCTGTGGTGTTGTAATAAAGTGCGTTTAATCCTACCGCTGAGTTGTTAAAACCTGTGGTGTTGGAATAAAGTGCGCTTACCCCTAACGCTGAGTTGTAATAACCTGTGGTGTTGTTTTGAAGTGCGCTTACTCCAACCGCTGAGTTTTGATAACCTGTGGTATTGTAATAAAGTGCGTTTAATCCTACCGCTGAGTTGTTAAAACCTGTGGTGTTGGAATAAAGTGCGTTTACCCCTACGGCTGAGTTGTAATATCCTGTGGTGTTGGAAATAAGTGCGTTCACCCCTACCGCTGAGTTGTAATAACCTGTGGTGTTGTTTTGAAGTGCGCTTACTCCAACCGCTGAGTTGTAATTACCTGTGGTATTGTAATAAAGTGCGTTCATCCCTACGGCTGAGTTCTGTGTTCCTGTTGTGTTGTTTTGAAGAGCCTCCACGCCTAACGCTGAGTTATAATACCCTGTGGTATTGGAATAAAGTGCCTGTACCCCTAACGCTGAGTTGTTAAAACCTGTGGTGTTGGAATAAAGTGCGTTTACCCCTACGGCTGAGTTGTAATTACCTGTAGTGTTGTTTTGAAGTGAAGCCACCCCTAACGCTGAGTTTTGATAACCTGTGGTATTGTTTTGAAGTGAAGCCACCCCTAACGCTGAGTTTTGATAACCTGTGGTATTGTAATAAAGTGCGTTTAATCCTACCGCTGAGTTCTGTACTCCTGTTGTATTTGATGCTAAAGAATTTTCACCAACTGCTGTATTACTACTTATAGCACCACCGCCTCGCCATATCTTAACTGTTGCATCTGCAATAAGACTACCACTAAACCTCCCTGTTCCGTTCACATCTAACTTGTACCCTGCATCTGTGGTTGTATTTATGAGAACATTACCACCACTTGTTATTCTCATACGCTCGGTCTGATTAGTACCTAACGCTAAAGCATAAGCACCAACAGTTGTAATAGCCGACTCATTTGCTCCTGTTCCTGATTGTATGTAATTTGCTACTGAACCTTGTGAACCAATAATTAACCAACCTGTACTATTATTTGCCCTTGTAGACATATAAGAAGCATCTGTATTAGCACCTGCGGTTAATATTAAACCTTCATTTTGTTTATTGATAGTAATAAGACCGCCAGCCGTAACACTACTACTAAACGTAGCTGCACCTGTATTTAAGATAGTTAGTTTTGTATCTAAAACAGAATTACTTGCAACCTGAAATTCAATTTGTCCATCATCTGCTAATGAACCATTATCTCTTTGTGAAACTCTTATTGCAGCTAAATTACCATAACCGTTATTAAATAATTGTCTTACTCCTGAACTTGTTGCACTATTATTATGCAAAGTTAAAATATCTACTACTGAATTTGAATTAACAAAATACCTACCTGTACCATTTACATCTAATCTATACCCTGCATCACTTGTTCCCCCCACAGCCAAATTACCTGTACTAAATAACGTCATAGCTTGTGTAAAGCTGATAGCGTTACCTGCCGTACCTTGTGGTGCTTGAAACCATTTGTAAACATTATTTTCTAAAACATATTTAGCGGCTGGAGCAGTAAATGTATAAATATCATTTGTATTATCATTTGTTGCATTTGAGTATAACAAAACTCCATTTGCTAAATTGTTAAAAAATGCTAAAGAGCCACCAACTCCATTACTACCATTTCCACCTTGAATAGCTTTGTAATTACTTCCCCACGCACTCGGTGTTACTGATAACCCTAAATTGCCTGAAGCGGTAACTTGTAAAGCAGTTATACTATCACTTGAATTTCTTAAATAGAAAGTACCATTAGGAACTGAATGCACATTACCTGTTCCCGAACTAATTAATGACCAACTTTTACCACCAGTTGCAGTATCGGCTAATTGCAAAATAGTTGTTCCGTTATTGTTTTGTACTTTTAAATTTTCATAAACTTTTAATCCCCACCCTGCTTCACTTGCTCCATATATACCAACTATACGAGATAAAATAGTAATACTTGTTCCGTCATCTTGTACCGCACTATTCCCTATTGTACTTGTACCTGTAAACTTAGGTAGGTAGTTAGTTGTACCTGTGCCTGTAACGGGGTTAGTTAAAGCGTTTTGCTTATTGTTAAATGTAGTCCAATCGGTTGAACTTAAATATCCATTTGTTGAACCATTTGATTGTGCTATTGTTATATTAGGGGTTGTGCCACCACTTGAACTCAATGGTGATGTAGCCGTAACCGCAGTAAGATAGCCTGTTAAATCGCTT
>SXGR01482337.1_pt1 | contig 58654 bp, 50 predicted proteins | sample 3174711 | NCBI WGS metagenome assembly SXGR01 (sample SAMN11356860, study PRJNA531348) | freshwater metagenome | isolation source: freshwater sample F1-60 | place: China: Fuxian Lake, Yuxi | collected 2017-12-25 | reverse complement strand
GCGTCTGGACCAAACGCAACCACGCCAGCGAGCGCGAGCAACAGCGATGCGAGAGCAACGAGGAACGCCTGCGCCGAACCGATCGTCCCCGCGGCGACAGGCCGCAATGGGCTGAAGATTCGATCGTGTTTTGCATCAAGGATGTCGTTCAGCGCTGCCGCGAATGAAAAGAGCCCCACAGCCGTCACGGCCGAGCAGAGAAGGGCCTGCCACAAAGGCATCGACGCGACCGGCATGTAGTGGTACTCGCTGTGGCTCCGCGAGAGAATGACGATGAGCCACAGGTCGGTGATCGCTCCAAATGCCATCGAAAGCCTGGTCAATTCGACGGCAGAAACAAATCTCCGTGACACACTCAGCACACTCGCAGGCTACCATTCTCAACCCCCATGACCCCACAGGAGCCAGCGAACTCTCACTCGTGCGCAGGATTGTCGATCGGTGATGCGCGTGGACTCCGCATCGCGGTCGTCACGAGTTGCTATCACTCAGAGATTTGCGCCGCACTTCAGCAGGGGGCGCGTGATTCGTTCGTTGACGCCGGTGGACAGAGCGATTCGCTGATGCACGTCAGTTCGCCTGGCGCGTTCGAACTGGTCGTTGTCAGTGCGGCGCTCGTCGCACGAGCGGACATCGACGCGGTGGTCGCCCTTGGCTGTGTGCTCACTGGCGAGACGAGTCATGATCGGTTCATCTGCGATGCAGTCGCGCAGGGGCTCACAGACCTTTCGCTCCGCGCAGTCAAGCCCGTCGCATTTGGGCTTCTGACCTGCCTCACGATGGAGCAGGCGCGCGCACGTGCTGGGGGTAACAAGGGCAATAAGGGGTCAGAGGCGATGCGGGCAGCGATCGCAGCAGCTCGCACGATTCAGGCGATTCGTGCCGGTGCATCGAGCTCACGATCTTGCTGCGTAGGAGCGAGGCAATGAGCCGCGATCACGAACGGCGTTGTTGCGCGTTGCAGGCGATGTTTCAGTTTGACCTCGGTGGCACAAGTGATCTCGTACACCTGCGCGAGTCATTCGAGTCGCGTGCGCGCGAGGCTCGAAGCGCCAACGCATTCGAACGCGAGTGCGATTTCGAAGTTCCGATCGTCGAAGAGGGGATTGCGCTGGCGAAGTGTGCCTGGGCAACGCGCGAAGAGGCAGATCAGGCGCTTGCGCTCCTGACACCTGAATGGTCATGGCATCGACAGCCGACCATTGATCGCAACATTCTTCGGCTGGGGTACTACGAGATTAAGCACGGCGGAGTTCCCGCGGCGATCGCTATCAATGAGGCGATTGAACTCTCGAAGGAGTACAGCCACAGCGCAAGCCCTCCCTTCATCAACGGAGTGCTTGATCGCGTCGCCAACCCGACGGTCAGTGCAACAACGAACTAGGAGCCGCGTGTTCTTCAAGGCAGCCATTGACGCGGTTCGCAAGGGTCTCGCGCGCACCGCGTCGGCGCTCGGAGCTGGTGTCTGCAGTGTGCTGCACGGCCGCCGAATTGACGATGCCACGCTGCACGAAGTTGAACGATTGCTCATCAGTGCCGACGTCGGAGTCGGGGCAGCGCGCGAATTGGTCGCGGCACTTCGAACTGAGTTTCTCGCGGGTCGCATGGATCGGGGCGAGGACGCGCTTGAACATCTCAAGAAGTCGATGAAGGCACGGCTCGCCCCAAAGCCCGGGATGACAACCGAGATTGCCGCGACCACTTCGAAACCAGCCGTGGTGCTGGTGGTCGGAGTGAATGGCGTCGGCAAGACCACGAGTGTTGCCAAGATTGCCCATTCGATTCAGGCTTCGGGACGAACAGTCTTGCTCGCGGCGGCTGATACCTACCGGGCGGGGGCCGTCGCACAGCTTGGCGTGTGGGCAAGCAGGCTGAATGTTGAGATCATTCGAGGAGTCGCAGGGGCAGACCCCGCTGCAGTCGCCTTTGACGCAGCTGATGCCGCCGTTGCGCGAGGCGTCGATGTGTTGCTCATCGACACTGCGGGGCGATTGCACAACGAAGAGAGCTTGATGCGACAGCTCGTGAAAATCAGAGATGTCGTACGCCGCCGGATTCCAGGCGCCCCCCATGAAACGCTGCTCGTGCTCGACGCAACGAGTGGGCAGAATGCCGTCGTGCAGGCCGCGGCTTTTCGGAAAGCCGTCGATATCTCAGGCATCTTTCTTGCAAAAATGGATGGCACAGCGCGCGGCGGGGTCGTTCTTGCGATCCACGATGCGCTTGGAGTCCCCGTAAAACTGATCGGTGTCGGCGAGACGCCCGAAGATGTGCAGCCATTCGATCCAGACAAGTTCGTTGATGCGGTCTTTGCCCCGAGCGCGGCTACGCTTTCGGCATGAACCGGTTCTCGTGCCAACGCGCCTTCACTCTTGTTGAAACGCTCGTTGTCGTTGGAATCATCACGTTGCTGATCGGGCTCGTGATGCCTGCGATCAAGATGGTGCGCGCCGAGTCTCGCAATTCAGGATGTCTGAGCAACCTGCGTCAGAATTTTACGGCGTGGCAGTCGTATCAGGTTGCCAATCGTGGGGCGATGCCGATGTGTGAGTTCCTCCCTGTGGTGACTCCAGAGGGCATCAGCGGTGGACTTCCGAACCTGCTTGCGAACTACATCGATGTCGAGAGTCCAACGTGGATCTGTCCCGCGGACTTCGATACAGAGTCGACCGACACGGGGACGAGCTACAACTATCTGCCCGGGCTGCTGCGCTTCAGTCCCCAGGTGCAGATGGAGACCCTGCAGGTGCTCATGACACTTCCAGCGAACACGATTGAGCGTCAGCGCCAACGCCTTCGTCTTGAGACCGAAGGCAAGCTCGTCGCGAAACTGTTCGAGAATGACGCGAAGGGTCTCTTTCCGATTTTGATCGATAGTGAAGACCGTCACCCAGGCACGCGTGTGCCGCGCAATGCGATCTATCTTGACGGTGCCGCACGCGCGGCGACTGTGGAAGCCAACACTGCGGTTGATTGAAAGCGGAAAACCGATGGACCTCGACCAACTGAAACACTCACTGCGCGGACGCGGCCAACAGGTCGCGCGCATTGGCGCAGGCACTGTGGTGGTGTTGCTTCTTGCAGTCGGGGTGTGGTGGTGGATGGAAGTTCGGTGGAAACCACCGCCGTCAATCTTTGACACTCCAGTCGACGATGTCTTTGGATACCTCGCAATGGACGACTTCAATCAGTTGTCTCTCGAAGAGCGGATGAAGTTTCTGCTTGAGTTGAGCGAGCGGTTTCGTGGAATGGAGAGTTCGGATAGCGCGGCTATGGCCGGGTTCTTTGCTGGGGTGACTGGCCCTGTGCGAAAGCAATTGACTCAGAATGCCCGCATTCTCGCTCGCGACATTCTGGTGCAAGGTGCATCCGGGTATTTCGAATCGTCTCAGCGCGACCAAGGCAAGTACATCGATGATTGGGTGTTGAACTGGCTCAAGATGGGAGAGAAACTCACCACCGGCAAGGAGCGCGATCGAACTGACAAGGAGCGGCTCGAACGCATTCGGTCTGGCGCAGCGCGCGATGAAAAGCGCATGGCCGATCAGACGATTCCATCACTCGATGAGGATGGAGCACTTGGATTCATGAGCTTGTGGCAAAAGGAGGTCGAAGTGACCGCATCTCCCAAGCAGCAGGCGCAGGTCGCGCGCTTTCTCGAGGATGTTCGCAAGCGCTACTCAGATGCATTCTGAATCGAATCGTGTGCAGCGCGCGCGACTCCCCATCCTTGAGTTCGAGGAAGCGTTGTGCGCGCGACTCGAACAAGAGCGCCGACTTGTGCTCGTCGCCGAAACTGGATCGGGGAAAACGACGCAGTTGCCACAGATGCTGCTGCGCGCGCGCTCGTGCCCGGCTGGACAGATCGTTGTGCTGCAGCCACGCCGCCTTGCCGCACGCGCGGTGGCGCGCCGGGTGGCGTTCGAAATGGGAACCCGCGAGGGAGAGCTCGTGGGCTACCGCACTCGGTATGAACGGGTCGAGAGTGCAGCAACACGCATCCTGTTTATGACCGATGGTCTTTTCGTGCGCCTCGCCCAGGGGTCGCCCGATCTTGCTGGCATTAGCACGGTTGTGCTCGACGAGTTTCACGAGCGAGGAATCTCAAGTGACCTTGCGGCAGGGATCGTGCGCACCCTGCAGGCGCATCGCCGTCGAGATCTTCGACTGGTGGTCATGAGCGCGACACTTGACGCGGCTCGGCTCGCAGAGGTCTTTGAGGTCGATCCCGTGAGTGTTTCTGGAAGGATGTATCCAGTCGAGATCAGGCATCTTGGCGACTCAGCGCGCGGTGACGACCTCTTCGAACGCACTGCTGGGGTGGTCGCCGATGCCCTTGATGGCTGCGATGGAGATGGTCTCGTCTTCATGCCTGGACGCAAGGAGATCGAGTGGACCCTCGCCGCACTTCGAGCGAGGATGCGCGCGTCCCCAATCGAATTGCTCGCACTGCACGGTGGCCAGACTCCACAAGAGCAGGACCGCGCACTGCAATCGAGCGGCGTTCGCAAGGTCGTCGTCGCAACGAACATCGCTGAGACGAGCCTCACGATTCCGGGGATTCGTTTCGTCGTCGACAGCGGACTGGCGCGTGTGCACCGATTCGACCCACTGCGCGACCTCAACACGCTCGTTGTTGAGCCAATCAGTCAGGCGAGTGCTCGTCAGCGTGCTGGTCGGGCTGGTAGGACCGCGCCAGGGCTCTGCCTGCGCCTGTGGAGCGAGCGGTCGCAGGGTCAGCGTGCCGCGTTCGAGACTGCCGAGGTGCACCGCATCGATCTCGCGGAGCCGCTCATGAGCCTGCTGGTCATTGGCGAGCGAGAGGTCGCTGGGTTTCCGTGGATCGACGAACCGAAGGCACAATCGCTGCATCGAGCGCACAATGTGCTTCGCATGGTTGGTGCGACTGATGCCAACGGCGCGCTCACGGATGATGGACGAGCCATTGCGCGAATTCCTGCGCATCCGCGGGTTGCGCGCGCGCTGCTGGAGGGTGTGCGCCGGGGCTGCGCTTCGCGAGTCGCGCTGTGGTCTGCACTGCTGACAGAGCGTGATCCTGTGGAGCGCGACGATCCACAGGCGCTGCGCGCGCACCTCGAGCTGCACGATCGCCACGGCGACCTGATCGCGCGAGAGCGCGCTTTGAGTGCGTGGAAGCACGGTGCAATGCGTGGCGTGTCGCTCGATGGTGACGCGGTGCGCGAGGTGTTCAAGGCGGCCCACGATCTTGAAGCGTCTGCTCGGCGCGCAGCGCAGGGTGTGGCACAGCGCGATCGGGACGATGCGCATTCTGACGAGGCAATCGCGACGTCATTCATGCTTGGATTCCCAGATCGAATTGCTTGGCGCCCTGATCGGCAGCGACCACATGCACCGATGCTTGGCCGCAGGCGAGTCTCGATTGAACCCAGAAGCCTTCATGACTCGGTTGGACCGCTTCTCGCCTTTGAAGTGAGGCATAAGGGCACGGGCGATTCACTCGAAACGGCCCTCTCGATGACCGTTGCGCTCGAGCGCGCGTGGGTTGAGTCGGCATTGCCAAATCGATTTACTCGGCAGACCCATGAGCGCTGGCTTGAGCAGAGTCAGTCCGTCGAGGAAGTTGAAGAGGTCTCGTTTGACGAGACGCCGATCGAGCAGACGCGTCGTCCAGCGCGCGATGCGCTGGCCGCAGCATCGCTGATTGCGGCACATATGGTGGATGATCAACTGCGCCCAGACGACTGGAGTGAGCAGGTCGATCCATGGATCGCCCGGACCAGATGGGTCGCGGCACTGTGTCCTCAGCGTGGCCTCGTGACCTATAGCGACGACGATCTGCGCATCCTCTTCGCTGAGCTTGCGACAGGGGCGACTCGATTCAGTCAGGTGCGTGGTCGCCCGAGCCTCGCCGTCATCATGTCGGCGCTCTCGTACGACGATCAGCAATTCGTCTCGCGCATGGCTCCAGCGGCGATTCGACTTCCGAGCGGGCACTCGATGAAACTCAACTACGAACCGAATCAGCCGCCGCGCGGCCGCGCGAAGATTCAGGATCTGTACGGAGTCGACGAGACTCCGCGAATCGCCGATGGACGAGTCACGATCACGATCGAGATTCTTGGGCCAAACTCAAGGCCTCTGCAGGTCACATCAGACATCGCGGCGTTCTGGAAGGTGCTCTATCCGCAACTCGTTCCAGCTCTTCGGCGCAGATATCCCAGGCACACATGGCGGTGAAGCGTGGGTAGACGGTCACTCGAGGTTGTCGAGTCCCATCGCCGCATCCCCTTGCAAGTGCCGCCGTGGATGCACTCCTTGGCGGATGCCCTCCTCTTCGGTGATCGGCGGATCCGAAGCGAAACGGGGCAGTTTCGGCGCCCACGCATGGCGGCCAGCTTGCACATCAGCAATGATCCGGACCGCCTCACCGACGTCATCGGTGACGCGAAAGAGATCAAAGTCTTCAGGAGAGATGGTCTTGAACTCTTCGGCGAGGGTCGTGCGCATCCATGTCAGCAGAGGCTCCCAGAACTTTCTTCCGACGAGGATGACCGGAAACGGAACGATCTTGAGCGTCTGAATGAGCGTGAGTGACTCGAACAACTCGTCCATCGTGCCGAATCCCCCAGGAAAAATGATAAATCCTCGCGCGTGTTTCACGAACATCACCTTGCGAACGAAGAAGTAACGAAAGGTCAGCTCAATGCTCTGATATGGATTGGGCTTCTGTTCGAATGGCAGTGAGATGTTGAGTCCAACTGACACGCCCTTCGCCTCAAGGGCGCCCCTGTTGGCCGCTTCCATGATGCCTGGGCCACCGCCGGTAATGACTGCGAATCCACGCCCGACCAGCTGCTTGCCGCACTCCATCGCCTGAGCAAACTCAGGTCGCTCGGGCGCCGTTCGTGCCGACCCGAACACCGCGACCGCGGGGCCAACTCGGACCATCGTGTCTGTGGCGTCCACGAATTCGCTCATGATGCGCAGTGCCCGCCACGCCTCGTGTTGCAAGGCCTCTTTGATGTGCTTGGATTCCATTGGGGTGAGGACTACACTCAAAGTCCTATGAATAGCAAGCCCGCCGGTCGATCAGGTTCTCGCGCTACTACTTCCTCGAAGGGGTCGACGAAGGGGGCTGCGGCTGGCACGGCACGGGTTGCTTCTTCGGCGGCGAAGCTTCCGAAGGCCCCAGTTGTTGAGGTTGCGCCAGCGCGCGCAACCCCAATCGAGATTAGTGGCTATCAGGCGGCTCTCAAGTGGCTCGCTGATCGCCCTGATATCGAACGCATGCGCGTCGTGAAGTACGACGAAAACACATTTCGCCTCGACCGAATGCGTGCCCTCCTCGCCGCGATGGGGAATCCGCACGAGTCGATCAAGACCGTGCATGTTGCCGGCACTGTCGGCAAGGGATCGACCTGCGCGATGATCGCGAACATGCTTGCTGGGTGCAAGTACACCGTTGGTACCTATACAAGCCCACACTTCGTCGATGTGCGGGAGCGCATCGCAATCAATGAGCGGATGATCTCGAAGCCGGCAATGGTCGAGATGGCGAAGAAGGTGCAGGCAGCGGCCGCGAAGGCCAAGGTTGATCCGACGTTCTTCGAGGCGATGACCGCGATGGCGTTCAAGTATTTCGCCGACGAGGCGGTCGACATTGCCGTTATCGAAGTGGGTCTCGGAGGTCGCCTCGACTCGACCAACGTGATTACTCCGATTGCCTCCGTCGTGACGACAATCGACTTTGATCACACGCGCATCCTTGGCGACACGCTCGGCAAGATCGCTCGCGAGAAGGCGGGCATTTTCAAGCGCGGTGTTCCCGCAATCGTGTTTGACTCGCAACCCGAAGTGAACAAGGTGTTCGCAGAGGTAGCGACAAAGGTCGGTGCTGACTTGCGAATCGTGAACAAAGACATTGAGTTTTCAAGCCGCTTCTGCACGTCGCCTGAAACTGGACCGCACACCCGAGTCTGTTACTACACCAAGACGATGCGCATCGAGCACTTGCCTGTGCCGCTCCCGGGCGAGCATCAGGCGATCAATTGCGGCGTGGCGCTCGCGGCCGTCGAGTGCGTGCGCGCAGCGGGATTCACCTGCCCCGACAACCTCATCACGGGGGGATTGAGCAAGACGAAAGTGCTCGGGCGTATGGATCTCGTGAGTGATCGTCCCCGCGTCTTGGTCGATGGCGCCCACAATCCAGCGAGTCTCAATGCGCTCATGCGATGTGTGGGTGCGCATGTTCCGTACGACAGCATGGTCTGCGTGTTTGGCTGCTGTCAGGACAAGGATGTCGGCGAAATGCTTGACCGACTCAACCTTGGTGCAGACAAGGTGATTTTCACACGCGCGACCGGCAATCCGCGCGCGGCCGATCCTGTTGAACTGCAAAAGCTGTTTCAAGAGCGCAGCGGAAAGATGAGTCAGGTGGCGCGAACGGCTGGCGAGGCGATTCAGCTCGCAATGCGCGCAACGAGCCGTGATGACCTGATCTGTGTGACCGGAAGCTTCTACGTTGTGGGTGACGCGATGAAGTACCTCAACGAGAATGCTGACTTTCACGAGCTCCGACCTCAGCCGGTGTGAGTCAATCCGGTTGAGAGTGCCCGTGTTCTCGGCGTGGCTATCCTCCGAGCCCCTCGAGTCTTCCCATGGCAGCGAACGAAACACCCTATCGCTATGACGCGGCGCGCGCGTGCGAAATCGAGTTGCACTGGCAGGCGCGGTGGCTCGCCGATGGCGCCAATCGCGCAGCGAATCCGGGCGATCCTGGGTTCGATGCGAGTCGCCCGAAGTACTACATCCTGGACATGTTTCCGTATCCATCTGGGGCGGGATTGCATGTCGGCCACCCCGAGGGTTACACAGCAACTGACATTTTGACCCGCTACAAAGTGATGCGCGGTTTCAATGTGCTGCACCCAATGGGATGGGACGCGTTTGGACTTCCAGCCGAGCAATACGCGGTGCAGACTGGGGTGCATCCGGCAGTCACGACGCGTAGTGCGATCGACAACTTTCGCCGTCAATTGCAGCGACTCGGATTCGCCTATGACTGGTCGCGCGAGTTTGGAACCATTGATCCCGACTATTACCGCTGGACGCAGTGGATCTGGCTTCGCGCCTATCACAGTTACTACGACGAATCGCGCGCGTGCGCCCGTCCCATCGCAGAGCTCGAGGCGCAGTGCGCTGATGAGGATCGCGCGACAGGGACCGACGGCACGCCGTGGTCGAAGTGCACGCCTGCGCAGCGGCAGGGATACCTCGACACAGTTCGGCTTGCGTACATCGGCGTTCAAACGGTGAATTGGTGCCCTGCGCTTGGAACGGTGCTCGCGAACGAAGAGGTTGTCGATGGACGGAGTGAGCGGGGAAGTCACCCAGTGTTTCGAATGCCACTCCGTCAGTGGATGTTTCGAATCACCGCGTACGCGCAGCGTCTGCTCGATGATCTCGCCATCGTCGAATGGCCAGAGTCCACGCGCACAATGCAGGCTGAATGGATCGGTCGAAGTGAAGGAGCTGATGTGCAGTTCGCCGTCGCAGGATTCGGCGCGCTGACGATTTTTACGACCCGCCCAGATACGTTGTTTGGCGCGACATACATGGTGGTCGCACCAGAGCATCCGCTTGTCGAATGGGCGTGCGCGCACAATCCAGCGAGTGCAGCCGATATCGGCGGCTATGTCACACGCGCGCGAAATCGGTCCGATCTGGATCGTCAGGCTGAGAGCCGCGACAAGACAGGTATCCCGCTTGGACTCACCGCAACGAATCCTGCGACGGGACTGCCGATTCCGATTTGGGTTGCCGACTACGTGCTCATGGCGTATGGCACTGGCGCGATCATGGCCGTCCCGGCGCATGATGAGCGCGACTTCGCGTTCGCGACTCGATTCTCGCTCCCGATCCGTCAGGTTGTTGCCGCGGCCGATGGCACCGCATTCTCGGCAGATGCAGCCGCTTGCGAGGCAGGCATCGCGTGCAATTCGAGCAATCATGAACTCTCGCTGAATGGACTTCCGACCGCGTCTGCCGCGCGCGCAATGATTGACTGGCTGCAATCCAAAGGATGCGGAGTGCGGCGGATCAACTTTCGATTGCGCGATTGGCTCTTCAGTCGGCAGCGCTACTGGGGTGAGCCGTTTCCGGTTGTGTTTGACGAATCGGGGATGCATTATCCCGTTTCACCCGAGGCGCTTCCTGTCCAATTGCCAACGCTCGCTGACTATGCCCCTGTGCAGAGCGATCAGCCGCTTCCTCCACTTGGGAAGGCCACGCAGTGGGTGCAGACCACTGCCGGCGCCGCTGGGGTCGATGTTCGGTTGCTCGACCCACAGACTCCCGTTCGGCGCGAGACGAACACCATGCCAGGGTGGGCGGGATCGTGTTGGTACTACCTGAGGTACTGCGATCCAAGAAACTCAACGCGATTCGTCTCGAAAGAGGCTGAGCACTACTGGATGGGGGATCGTGGAGTCGACCTCTATGTCGGCGGATCAGAGCACGCCGTCCTACACCTTCTGTATGCGCGCTTCTGGCACAAGATGCTCTTCGACCTCGGCGAAGTCACGACGCGAGAGCCATTCGCGAAGCTTTACCACCAAGGAATGATTACGAGCTTTGCTTTCGAACGCGCCGACGGAACGCTCGTGGCAACCGATGCGGTGCACGAGGTGAATGGTGGATGGGTTGAGACAGCAAACGGCGCTCCTGTGACGCGGGTGATCGCAAAGATGTCGAAGAGCCTGAAGAATGTTGTGACACCAGATGAGGTCGTCGCTGAATACGGCGCTGACACGCTGCGGCTGTATGAGATGTCGATGGGACCGCTTGCCGACTCGAAGCCATGGAATACGCGTGATATTGCTGGAGTGTTTCGTTTTCTGCAGCGCGTATGGCGGCTGGCAATCGATGAACGCACGGGCGAGCTGCTGCTTGCGCGCGCCCCCGATGCGGCAGTCGAACGGCTGCTTCACCGCACGATTCACAAAGTCGCCCATGACATCGAGAAACTCGCGTTCAACACAGCGATTGCCTCGCTGATCGAACTGGTGAATGCTGCGACGCGACCGACTGCAATGATTGACGCGGCCGATGGCGGACTTACGAGAGACCAGATGAACCGCTTCCTTCGCGCGCTCAGCCCATTCGCACCACACATTTGCGAAGCACTTTGGGAGAAACTCGGCGAAGCGAGTTCGGTCACGACATCGCAGTGGCCTGTCGTCGACGTGGCCATGCTGGTCGATGAGAGCATTGAGATGCCAGTGCAGATTCAGGGGAAGGTTCGCGCTCGTGTTCAGGTTCCGACCGCGGCTGACGCAGCGCAGATCGAAGCGATCGTGCTCAGTGACGCCATGGTCGTGCAGGCGATGGCAGGTCGGACCGCGAAGAAGGTCATCGTTGTTCCAAAGCGCATGGTGAACGTGCTCGTGTGAATGGTCGATCGGGGCTCGAGAAGTGTGGCGAAGTGGTTACGCTTCACCTCTAGTGACGAACCCCGATGATCACGCCGAGGAACACCCAGGGCACGGATGGGAGGTTGAGCCGCAGGAGAGTGGATTTGTCGCTTTTTGGCCTCACGAAGAGGCGTTGACCGGCTCAGAATTCTCAACTGCGATCGCGGCATGGGTTGGAAGCGAAGTCGCCATCGACGCGATCGAAACGGACGATGATGCGATTTGGGCGTTTGGGGTGCAGATTCCTGGGATCGAGTCAGGGCTTGTGATTTGGTGTGAACGCTCGCGCGACCTCTCAGATGGCGATCGCGCTCAGATCGGTCAGAGCGCGTCACAGTCCCCCTGGGTCATTCGATTGCAAACGATTCTCTCTTCAGACGAGCCCGCTGAGGAGTACTTCATGAGTGTCGGGCTGCTCGGGGGAGCTTTGCCAGACGTCGTGGCGATCCTTGACGTCGTCACAGGTGAGGTCTACCCCCGTGCGCGAATCGACCGCGACTTTCTTGCGCAGGATGCCGCGCCGGTCGAGCGCTTGCTGTGGCGGCTGGGTCGCTATGAGGCACTTCCCGATGGAGACACAACGCTTGTCTTGCTCGGAACGTGCGGGCTCTCACGCTGCGGCATCCCCGAACTCGAACTCGTCGAGGTGCCACGCGCGCATTCTGAGTCGGGTGCGGTGCTCTTGCACACGCTCGCGGGGCTACTGCTTGAGAACGAAATGCCAGACCCTGGCGAGACTCTTGAGGTCGGTGATGACCTCGTCGTTCGATTTCAGAAAGTAGGGGATGTCACTCCATGCGTGAATCCAACGGCCGCTGGGTCGGAACCGTGGCGCGTTCAGGCTCGAGATCATGGATTGAGCGAGTTTGCACTGCCTCGTGCAGTCGTGTGCGCAGAAATGCCACTCGGGCAGTTTCGATCACTATGGGTCTGGCCACGCGAAGTCGTCGAGCGGATCGAGGCAGGCAAGGCCGTGCTCTATATGACTCAGCACAGTGTGCGGTCAACCGAGCGGCGCGCGAGGGCGACATGGGTGAGCTTCGCGACCGCATTCGCGAGTTTGATTCGCACTGGAAATCCACGCCTCCAAGCACTTGCTCGTGCAGGGTTCACGGTGCAGGCGCCAGTCCCAGGGACATCGGGAGATCGCATTGAGCAGTCGTGGTTCAGTGTTCAAAAGATTGATCATGATGCGCTTACGGTGGCAGTTGTCGATCAACCGATCACTCGACAAGACGTTGGACCTGGATCTCACTTCACGATGGCTACTTCGAGCGTGACCGATTGGCGAGTCGAGATTGGCGATGAGATGTTCGATCCCGATGATGCCGATGCATTGCTGCTCGCGATCGATCGAGTGCGCGAAGTGGATGGGGCTCAACCCCCACAGACCGGTGCATCATGAATGCCACTTCCGACCCAGATGGGCTCGTGACGGCTTACCTCGCGGCCAGTGAGTTCGAGGCGCAGACGGTCGCAGCAATCCTGCGCGATCGCGAGATTGATGTCGCGGTGTTCAGCGCTGCGATCGGAACGCTCGGGCTCGATGCAGTTGGAGCTCGGTTGCTCGGCGGCATTCCAGTGCAGGTGCGCATGAGTGACCTTGAAAGGGCGAATGACGCACTTCGCGAGAACAAGTTCCTCTCTGACAGCGTTGATTGGGATTCTGTCGATGTCGGCAACGAGGATGCCGAAGCGACTGCACTTGTCCGCACCGGGGCGATCGATGCCATGGGCAGCGCTATGGTGCGAGGGGGTCGCATCGCCGCCATTGCGCTCGTGGCCTTGAGTCTGGTGGTCTGGGTCGCGAGGTGCTCGTGAGGCGCATCGAGTGTCTGTGACCGAGCGACGCGGAGCGCGGCTATGATCAAGGACCATGCCAGCATCAAGGTCGCGGACAACTGAATGGAAGAGAAGTATGCAGCAGGTCTTCGAGCGAGGGGGCACCCTCGAAGTCTCGATCGCGCGCGCGGGCAGCCCATCGGCGCCAAAGGTCGATCCACTTGAAGCCGCAGGATCTGCCGACCTCGTCTGGCGGCTGAAGATTGTTGCGCTTGAAGAGGAGTCGGTGTTGGTCGAAGCGCCAGTTGCGCTTGGCAAGACATTTCACATCGACGACGGGATGCCGCTTGTCGGCGCCATCACCATTGGGCAGAACCGGTGGAAGTTCACTTCCACGAAGATCTCAGATGAGCGGCCTGCCTCCTCGCGCGGTCCATGCATGCGACTGCAACTACCCGATCATGTTGAGCGGTGTCTGCGTCGATTCGTTCGTGTCGAAGCCTCAGAGCTCAACCTCCCGAGCGTGAGCGTTTGGCCGCTCCTCGATCCGCGCACGATCATCGCTGCAGAAACTGCCAACGATGCGGCGTTCCATGCCTTTGTCGCCGGAACGGCAGTGACGGGCGGTGCGCCACCGATGCCACTTGTCGGTCCCAAGTTTTCTGCCACGCTCATGAACGTTGGCGGCGGTGGTGTTGGACTGCGAGTCGAGCCGCAGGATTCGGCGGTGCTGGGTCGTCATCGAATCTTCTGGATCGAGATTCCACTTGGCCGCAACCATCCCGTTCCATTGGTCGCGACCGGGAAGGTCGTCCACACCCACCTCGACAGTTCGCAGCGCACCTATATCGGTGTGTCATTCGACTTCACGTTTCATATGGCTCATCAGCAAGTTGTTGTTGAGCAAATTCATCGGGCAATGCAGCAGGCCCAGATTCGCCAGGAGAACTAATCCATGTCACTCGTCTCATCCAACCCAATTCTCGCAGACTCTGTTCTCGAAGGTGCGCTCGGTCAGGTTGACCAATCCGCGCGCGTCTGCACGGTCACTGGAGTCATTAACAAGACCGCTGGGTGCGTGCTTCTCGCGGCCATCTCTGGCGCCGTGGCGGTGCCCATTACGAAGGCATTTCCTGCGGCGATGTGGATCGCATTTCTCGCATCCTTCGCAGTTTCGATCGCGTCGATCTTTCTTGTCCGCAAGTCACCGCGCATGGCAGCATCGATCACTGTGCTCTACTCGGTTTCGCAGGGGTTCATGCTCGGCGCTCTCGGGATGCTGCTCGAAGGAATCCTCGCTGCGAACAAGATTGCCGTCCCTGGTGGGATCGCCCTTCAGGCGTTCGTCATCGTCATCGCTCTGATGCTTGCAATGCTCACGCTTTTTCGCATGGGCATTCTCACTGGCGGTGCGATGTTCCAGAGGGTGCTTTCGGTCGTCACGCTTGGCATCTTCTTTGCCTTTCTGATCTCGATGGTGATGTCACTCTTCGGTGCGAGCATGCCATTTCTGTCGCTGTCATCCGCGGCAGGATCGGGCAACGGCGCGCTGATTGGGCTCGGCATCAACGCAGTGGTGCTCATCGTTGCTGCTCTCTGGCTCATCGTCGATTTTCGACAGGTGCAGGATGCCGTGACAGCGGGAGCGCCAGCCTCTGCTGAGTGGTATCTCACCTTTGGGCTTGTCGTGACGCTTGCGTGGGTCTATCTCGAAGCACTGAAACTGGTCTTCCGCATCGCGATGATGTTCGGCGAGCGAAAGTAGCGCGTCGTCAGGGAGGTGGTCGCTACAACTCTTTCGAGTCGTACGAGCCATACTCATCGACATCCGCTTGTGCTGGGTCACCGAGGTCAGCACTGAAGTCGATTCCAGCTTCGATCTTGAACACGAGGTGCGCCGTGTATGACATTTCGACGGGGTGATCGTGGCCGAAGCGCCGCGCGACATTTCGAAAGATGTCAGTCACACGTGGAGCAACACATTCAATGATGCGTCGATCGCCGTTGTCTCGAAAGAGTGCGTAGTACCCGTCACCGAGATAATCAACTGATAGGTCGCCGTCCATGGTCGATCCTCCTTGCGTGCAAATGTACTCACGCGTGCAATCGGATGAGAAGGGGGTCCTACAAATTGTCAGTCGTCAAGCGTTCGCGCGCCTCTCGGAAGGTCGACTCTTGCGCATCGAGCCGTTGCTTGACTGCATTGAGTTGCGCCTCGGCGTCGCGACGCGCATCGCGACTCGCTCGTCCGAATGTTGGATGTTCGAGCAACTGCTCGAGCTCGAGCGCGATGATGAGCGCCATCGTCTCAGCGTCGAAGTCGGACTCTCCGGCAGTCGCGGCCGCGGCATCAAGTCCATCGAGCTCGCTGCGGTATCGGGCGGTCATTTCGACGCGCTCTGCTTCATCGCGGAAGAGCATCAGCGCTTCTCGAGTGCGTCGTCTGCGCTGCTCAATCTGGTCTTCAAGTACTTCTGCTGCAGCGACTTGTGGATCAACTCCTCCATGAGGACGCGCGGCTTCTGGCACCTGAAACTCCTGTCGCGGTCCAGTTGGCTTTCGGGTGAGTGCCTGCGTGTACCAGTAACTGAGCGAGTGGGCATCGCGCAACCTTCGAAGTGCCGTTGACGCTGGCGCAGTTCCACCGTGAACGGCTGAATTGCCATCGCGTCGGATCGCGTGCATGCTGTCTGCCTCGCGCCGAGGGAGCACCCCTCGCCGCTCGAGCTCGCCCAGAGTGACGCCAAGTTCAGGGGGGAGGGCGTTGCCGAGAGCGACTCGTGCGAGCGTAGAAGCCATCATCTCAACCATCAGTCGCAGTTTGAAAAGGCATGCCTCGGGGTCGGAGTGGGCATATGTCTCAGCCTGCTTCCCGAGTCGTGAGAGCCGCCGATCGATCGCTGCGAGGAATCCGAAGTTTGCCGAAGGTTCCTCCATCGCTCAAGCCCTTTGACTCACTGGATGCAGCATGTCCGTCAAGATGCGCGCTCCAAGGCAGCACTCTTCAACCTGCGCCGCAGTGAGTTTCATTGCGCTCGCGAGCGCCGAAGCCCACCGCACCTCGGATGGGTCCATCGTTCGATCGAGAAGCGCGATCATGAGTGCACCGGTGAGAAACTTCTCGCGAATCTCAAGTGGAAGCGCCGCAACACCGGCGAGGCAATCCATCAACGAGAGGCGCTGCATTCGCGCGAATGACTTCCCCTCGATGCAGACATCTTCCGAAAAGCCAAGGACAGATTGAGCAAAGAGCCCCGCAGCCGACGAGTGCACTTCGTGCGAGGTCTTCGAGCAGGCAGCACTCATCCCGCGGGCTGTCAAAAACCAAAGCGTTGCTCGATCAATATCCACAGACATGGCATGAGTTTACGAGTGGCGAGTGGATTCTCAACCGCCCAGACGATGAGCGAGTTCTTGCAGGATCGCCGCCCGATCGCCATCGAGGGTCGGAGCGCGCTTGCGCGAACTTCGGGGCGTGACCGAACTGAATCTGATCGGGTTGCCTGGGACACACGTCGCGGGGAGCTCTGGATCATCAACCGGCACGATCATCCCTCGAGCGGCGACCTGCGGCATCGCCACCATCTGTTCGATCGACTGGATCGCAGCGCATGGCACCCCTGCAGCTGTGAGTACTTCGACCCACTCTTCGGCGGTGCGCGTCGCCAGTGTCGCCGTGAGTTGCGCATCGAGTTGATCGACTGCCGCGATTCGAGCTGCGTTGGTCTCGAACCGAGGCGCGCGCGCGAGGTCATCTCGGCCGATTGCATCGCAGAGTGTCTTGAAGAGGTTGTCGTTCCCGCAGGCGATGACGATCCATGCATCGTTGCAGTGGAATGCCTGAAAGGGGGCGATCGACGGATGTCGTGTCCCTAGCGCCCTCGGTGAGACGCGTGTCGTGGTGAAGGTCGTGACAGCCGCCTCGAGGAAGGCGATCTGGCAATCGAGCATCGCCACATCGATGAGGCATCCAGATCCAGTGGCTGATCGTTTGTGGATCGCGCTCACGACACCGAGTGCCATGTAAAGGCCCGCGACCAGGTCTCCCATCGAAACGCCAACCCGCACTGGGGGACCGCCGGGAGTCCCAGTCAAATCCATCATCCCGCTGAGCGCCTGCACGATGATGTCGTAGGCTGGCGCCGACGAGAGCGGTCCGCTTTGACCGAATCCTGAGAGGGCTCCGTAGATCAATCGGGGCCAGCGCGCGTGAAGGGTTTCCCAGTTGTATCCAAACGCTGCCATGACGCCAGGAGCGAAGTTCTCCACCATCACATCGGCGCCGCTCAGCAGTGCTTCGAACACTTGCCGGTCGCCATCGTTCGTCAGGTCGAGGGCAATCGATTCTTTATCGCAGTTGACGCTGGTGAAATAGAGGCTCCTTCCCTTGTGATGTGGGCCGAATGCACGCGCATCGTCGCCGCGCCCTGGCCGTTCAACCTTGATGACACGCGCCCCGAGTGACGCAAGCACTGAAGTCGCAAATGGAGCTGCGAGAACTCGTCCTAGATCGATTACCGTGATCCCAGTAAGAGGCGGCGAACGATCCGACGAGGGCATCGATTGAGGATAGTTTGGTGACAGAGTTTCGCGCGCTCATTCGCACTTGGGATACGCTCATCAGTGAATCACACGCATCGCCGCGACGGAATGCGCACAGGCCTGTGGCGGAATTGGCAGACGCAGCGGACTTAAAATCCGCAGAGTTCACCCTCATCCGGGTTCAAGTCCCGGCGGGCCTACTGTTGAAATGGTGAGTGAGATGGTGTCGCCACTTATCGGTCAAGTGGAATCGGGCAGTTTTCTCTCGTGTTCGCTCGAAGCATCGACTACGCTGCGTGGATGAATTCGTCGCTCGATCGAATTCCTCGCCGGGGGAAGCAAGTTCTCGCACTCGCGGTTGACGGCCTCTGCTTCGTTGCGGCGATGTGGCTCGCGCTCGCCACCCGACTCGAGAGTTGGTGGCCACAACTGCCAGGAAACTCGTTGATGTGGCTCTGCGCGAGCTCAGCGGTCGTGGGAGTGATGTGTTGCTTTGGCGCGGGGCTTTACCGAGAGATCACCCGATATGTCGGACTGCGATTCGCGCTGCGCGTTGCTGGTGCAGTGACGGCGACAGTTCTGTTGATTGCATTCTTTGCACTCATGACCGACCGAGCGCAGGGACTGCCGCGTTCGGCACTCGTGGGATTCTGGATGGCCGCACTGATTGGAATCGGCACTTCGCGAGCAGTGGCTCGATTTGTGCTGCGAAGGGCATCGGCAGGGAAGGCATCTCGCATGATCGTGTACGGAGCTGGAGATGTTGGAGCTGGGTTGGTCTCGATGCTCGCGCAGGATCAACGCTCAATGATCGTCGCATTCGTCGATGATGACCCTGAGCGTGTCGGAACCGAGATTCGGAGTTTGCGTGTGTATCCCGCCGCCGAGATCCGTTCGATCGCGAACAGGTTGCGCGTCGACACGATTCTGCTCGCGCTTCCAGAGTCCTGCCGCCGGCGGCGCCGAGAGGCGTTTCAAGAACTCTCAGCACTTGGATTTCGCGTCATGCTCGTTCCAACGCTCAGCGAGATTGCTGAGGGGACGGCGCGAACGGACGCTGTGCGGGCTATCAAGATCGAGGATCTCTTGGGGAGAACTCCAGTCGAGCCGCGGTCCGAACTCCTTGCGCGCAATATCAGCGGGTCGAACGTACTTGTCACAGGGGCGGGTGGTTCAATTGGGTCCGAGATTGCTCGACAAGTGCTGCGACAGGGTCCGCGTCGGATCGTCGTGCTCGATAGCTGCGAACTGAACCTGTACACAATTGAGAACGAACTGCGACGGCTTGTGGGTGAAGCGAGCGGAGTTCAAATCGTCGCGGTGCTCGCGTCGGTTCTTGATCGGGTGCGGCTCGAGCAAGTTGTCCGGGATCACAAGATCGAGACGATTTACCACGCAGCGGCGTACAAGCATGTTCCCATCGTCGAAGCGAACGAGGTCGAGGGGGTCGCAGTCAATGTCATCGGAACGCTTCGTGTCGCGCAGGTCGCGCAGCAACTTGGGGTGAAGTCGTTTGTGCTCATCTCGACGGACAAAGCAGTACGCCCCACCAGCGTGATGGGAGCGAGCAAGCGGCTTGCCGAGAAGTGCCTGCAAGCACTCGCAGAGCACGGGCGAGGCCAAGCGAGTGCACGGAGCTTTCACGCAAAGCCAGTGCGAAAGACGCGCTTCGTGATGGTTCGGTTCGGCAATGTGCTCGCGTCGAGCGGATCTGTTGTGCCCCTGTTTACCGACCAGATTCGCCGAGGTGGTCCAGTCACGCTGACTCATCCCGATATCACTCGTTACTTCATGACGATCCCCGAGGCCTCATCGCTCGTGATTCAGGCTGGCGCGATGGGGGAGGGCGGTGAAGTGTTTGTGCTCGATATGGGTGAGCCCGTCAAGATCATCGACCTTGCGCGGAACATGATTCGGCTTGCGGGATATCGCGAAAAGAGCGCCGATCACCCCGACGGAGATATCGAGATTCAAACGACTGGTCTTCGGCCTGGCGAAAAGCTCTTCGAAGAGTTGCTCATTGGAGATAACTGTGGACCGACTGAGCACCCATCGATTCTTCGGGCAAACGAGCGGTTTATCCCGTGGGAGGCGCTCGAACCAAGCGTGGACCGACTCGAAGCAGCGCTCGATCAACACGATGTAGGAGCGGTTCGGGCGATGCTCGAGCAGCTCGTGAGCGGATATCGGGAGTCGCTTGTCAGCGCCGACCACGCCGCGGGAGCGTCGAGTGAGACCGAAGGTCTCACACAAGAAGGCTGATCCAGCTCGTGGACTTTGGAGTCGAGCGAGCTAGGATTGAACCATGAAGTCAACTGCCCCAAGAGCCTTCACGCTCGTCGAGATTCTCGTGGTGGTTGGCATCATCGCGCTGCTCATTGGACTGCTCGTTCCTGGAATCGCCGCCGCTCGAAAGGCGAGCAACGCGACTGGAAGTCAGGCCAATTTGAAACAGTGGGGCGCGGCAACCATTAACTACACGTCAACGCACAAGGAGCGTTTGCCGTGGGAGGGGATGCAAGCGGTCTCGGATATGGCAACGAACCTCGCCGAGAAGACGTACTGGGCCAACGCGGTGGCCGAACTTGCGGGTGAGAAGCCATACAGCGAAATCGTCTCGATGAGCCTGAGTGGTCAAGACGAGATTCCAATCCCACCCATGCGATCGCTGTTCATCGATCCGGGTGCGGCTGCAAACCCTGAGGCGCCCTGGGATTTCGGCGCGGGCTCATTCTGCTTCAACTATGTTCCGAACACGAGGCTGAATGATGTGGTTGCAGCCGATCTCGTCGCCGAACCGAAGAAGGTGATCACAATGGCGATGATCCCAGACAGTGCAGCGACGGTGTTGATGTTTGAGCTGCGCAGTCGGGCGGATGAACTTCCGGCGAGCGATCCCTATTTTGGCCAGGACCTTTCGGTGAATCAGTCAGACTGGCGCGGGTTTGCGAATCGCCATTTTGATGGAGGGCACATCGCGTTTGCCGATGGCCACGTCGCGCATGTTCTGACAGATCTTGCGACCCGTTCGATGCAGGGAAGTCGCGATCCAGGGCAGCCGCTGGGCGACTGGAACAAGCCGAAGTTGATCTGGAATCCCAAGGGAACCGCTTCCTACTGACCCCGCCTTCGGGGGACGGCCGTCTCCGAGGGGTGGACGCAGTCACGGCGCGCATGGCATAATCAACCTCATGCCTTGGAGACTCCTCGGGAATTCAGTCGACGGAGATCTCGAAGTGCAGCTCGTTCCACCTCGGGTGATCACGATCGGTCGCAGCGCCGAGTGCGGGGTGCATCTCACGCAGCGACAGGTTTCGCGACTGCACGCCGAGATTCACTGGGCTCCTGGAGTGGGAAAGGACGGCGGGCACTGGCGCATTCGCGACTGTGGTTCGACCTCTGGAACGTATCTCAATGGCGTCAAATTGACCCAGCACCGTGAGGTGCGCCTCTATCACGCCGATAGTCTCGAGATTCGCCCGTGGCGATTTCAAGTCGAAGGCCCTTCGACTGATCGAACGATCGCCGAGGGTTCGCAGACCATCGTGAACGAGCCAGAGACTTCAGAAGAGTTCGTCGCGCTCGCCGAGGTTCAGTCTCCAGCCGACTTTGCCCAAGGATTGCTCGTGCGTCTCTTGGCAGTCAGCGAAGAAATCGCGATGGCCGAAGATGAAGTGTCCGTTGGGCAAGCGGCCGTCGAGGCTCTCTCGTCGGCAACTGGATTTGTGAATGTCGCCTTTCTGCGTCAGTCAAGCGAGACTGGATTGATTGAGGTGGTCGCAGAAACTGGCGCGATCTCAGGGGCTCGAGGTGAGTTGCAGGTCAGCCGCAGCCTGCTCAAGCGCGCGCGCCATGGCATCTATGTGCATCAGAGCGGCGCCTCTCCAGGCGCAACGCTCGCGGCAAGTCTCGAGTCGCTGTCAATTCGGCAAGCGATTTGCGTGCCCGTTGAGGCAGGAACGATGTTTTTCGGCTGGATCTACCTCGATAATCGCGCAGGAGGGAGCGATGAGGCGCGCGACCTTGAAGCGGCAGGGTTTGCCGCTGCCGTCGCTCGATTGACAGGACTGTCGCTCTCGAACATCGCGCGCGGCAAGATGCAACAGCGCTTTGATCTCGAACAACAGCAGATGTTTGGCGGAACCATGCGGGCACTGATTGCCGCCATCGACGCGAAGGACCCGTACACCCGGGGCCACTCTGACCGCGTCAGCGAATTCGCGGCGCTGCTCGCCCGCGCAGCGAATCTATCGCATGAACATGTTGAACAAGCACGCGTATGCGGACTTGTTCATGACATCGGAAAGATTGGCGTCCCTGAAGAGATCTTGCGAAAACCGACACACCTTGAGCCTCACGAGTTTGCGCGTATCCGCGAACACCCCGCAACTGGACACATGATCCTGCGCGACATCCCGCAGATGCGCGAGGTGCTTCCAGGCGTTCTCGAGCATCACGAACGGTGGGATGGCAAGGGGTATCCCAACAACCTGAAGGGCGATCAAATCTCACAGCTCGGACGCGTGCTTTGTATCGCTGACTGTTTCGATGCAATGACCAGTGCACGGTTTTATCGGCCCGCGCGCTCGATTCAGGAAGTTCTGCTCGAGATTGAGCGGTGCCTCGGATCACACTTCGATCCAGAACTCGGCCGAGTCTTCCTCACGATTCCACATGCCGATCTTGCCTCGCGCATCAGCGCCGCGGTTGCCCCGCCAACTGGGTAAAGGGATCACTTTCGCCCAAAGTCGGCGGGGTTCTCGCCGCGCACGGTCACGTCCCAGCGCGAGAAGAGTTTCATCCACGCGCGCCTGTCCGACTGCTCGAGCCACTGCTGCGCTTGTCGCACCGCCTCAACAAAAAGAGGATCGCACACCGCCTCTACATCGAGCGTTGTCTTGATGATGCCGGTTCGGAACCAGCTGAGGGCTGTCTTCGAGTCGCTCCAGAGTGACGCGCATTCGATCTCACGGCGCTCGATTCGAGTGCACGCATCAATGATCGCGAGAAACTCGCCAAGATTGTTGTGCCCGCGTTCGTAGAGCGGGCTGTGGAAGACCTCGCGCCACCCATGGGATGCCGAATGCACGACGCCACGCCACTCGGTCGGACCGATGAGCGACTTGCCATACTTCGAGCAATCGACGACGAGTTCGCCAGGCATTCCGCGAGCCGTCGAGCGAGTGGGCTGAGCAGATTGTGATCGTGCGCTCGAAATCTCTCGCGCCACGAGTGAGCGTGCATTCGAAGCGGTCAATGGCGGTGACGCTGTCGGCGCAAGCGTGATCGGTTCGCTCTCGAGCGCCTTGCGAATCGAGTACGCGGCGTTCCCCTGAGGGACGATGCTGATGTCGCCCTTCTTGTTGAGGTGTACCTGCAGTTTTCCAGAGAGCGCAGTTCCTTCGAGCGCTGCATCGAGACGTCCCCACGCCCCTTGGTCAAGCACCCGAACATCTCCGATCAGAAACCCCGCTTGGGCGAGTGGGCGTTCGAGCCGCATGAGCGCCGCTCGTAGTCGTCCCTCAGCACCATCCGCGCTCAATGCAACTCCGCAATCTCGATCTTGCGAAACCGCACCCGATCGCCATGGCCAAGAAATCCGATATGGCCGGCTTGCCTTCGAAGCCCCGGATGGGGCTTGCCATCGGGCGTTCCGTCGTGAGCAGCTTTCGAAACGTCAGCATCAACGATCGGTGTGCCGTTGAGTATCACCCGAACCTTCGACCCATCCACGATGATCTCTTCGTGATTCCATTCGCCAACTGGCTTCAGATGTTCGCGTTTCGCAGGAACCACTCCATAGATCGACCCGTGGTACTGCCAAGGAGCGAGCGAGGCGTACTTGCTCGATGAATTGTCGAGCACTTGGATCTCCATTCCCTCGTAGGCCGCGTCACCCTCGAGCGGAGCGCGAATTCCTATTCCGTTGTTCGCCCCCGGAGTCAGTTGGAACTCAAACTTGAGGTGAAAATCAGCGAACGTTGCAGCGGAAAAAAGATTCGTCCCAGAGGCACCCGCCTCGATCGCTCCGTCAACCACCGAATATCCGGCGGTGTCACCGACCCATCCCGTGAGCGTGGTGCCGTCGAACAGGGGGCGAAAGCGCGCAGGAGGAGTGGGCGAGCTCGGCGGAGCCTGCGCAGCCTGCCAGAATCCGTAGAGAGGCAGAAAAAGCGCGCAAAGACAAACGAGCACGTGTGGCATCGCTTCAGCATAGTCACTGCGTTACGTCACTCGTGTGCGCTGCGATCGGCATAGGATCGCTGCAATGAATTGGACTGCTTCACTCGTGATTGTCGCGCTCGCGTGTTCGGCTATTGGCGCGCAGGAGGCCGCGCCGCAAGGCGAGAAGGGGACTGCGGCAGCGATTCCGAGTGTTCGCATGCGACGTGTATTCGCGAATGTCGAGCTGAAGCGACCTGTACAGGTGGTTGCGTGCCCTGGCCGCGCAGATCGACTCTATGTGGTGGAGCAGGCTGGACGGGTGATCGAGATTGATACAACTGATTCATCGAGCGCCGGGCGTGTGGTCCTCGATCTTTCATCTGGACCAGTTTTCGACAAATTCAATGAACAGGGGCTGCTCTCACTTGCGTTTCATCCAGACGCCGCAGTCAATCACTTCGCATTCATCTGGTACACCGCGAAGAAGGACTCCACACACCCCGATCGTGAAGTGCTCGCACGCATCACCCAAGGGTCCGACGGCACGTTCGACCCGAGTTCGCTCACAGTGCTGCTCGAAGTCGCAGACCCAGCGTGGAACCACAACGGAGGCACAGTGCTTTTTGGCCGTGACGGGTATCTCTATGTCTCGACTGGTGACGGAGGAGCAGGCAATGATCCGTGGGGAAATGGTCAGAACCTGAAGTCGCTCCTCGCCAAAGTGCTGCGAATCGATGTGGATCGTCCCTCCGAGGGGAAGCTGTATGGAATACCAGCAGATAATCCATTCGTTTCGACCCCCGAAGCTGCGAAGGAGGTGTACGCGTATGGGTTGCGCAACGTCTGGCGAATGAGTTTCGATCGCTTGACGGGAGAGCTGTACGCCGGCGATGTCGGTCAGAACTTGTACGAAGAAATCGACATCGTCGTGAAGGGTGGAAACTATGGATGGCGTCCACGAGAGGGTTCGCACCCAACAGAAGGGGTGCCTGATACGAGCGAGGCATCGTCGCGATTCATCGATCCGATCGCTGAGTATCCGCGTCGCGATGGGGTCTCGGTGACTGGTGGATATGTGTATCGAGGGACGCGCTACCCATCACTCGTCGGTGTGTACCTCTACGCCGACTATGCCTTCGGCACGATGTGGGGGCTCCGTGCCGTTGATGGGCGACTCGTCTCGCAACCGCGCGTTGTAGGAGGCAGTAAACGGTTTCTTCCAGCGAGCTTTGGCGAGTCAAATGATGGCGAACTGTTCATTTGCGGAACCGAGGGAGGCGCTGATGGAGAGGGAATGATCTACAGCCTGAGTGCCGAAAAATAGGTTGGATCGCGCACACATCGCTGTCCCGAAACTCAAGAAAACTGCCAATTGGGCGCGGCGGTTCGTACAATCGCTACCCGTGGAATTCGTCGTCCACGCGCCGTTTCTTGCGAAAGTGATCTCTCCTACCGAAAGAAGTCCGCCATGATGCGATTCCTCGTCTCACGATCTTCCTTGCGCTCATCCGCCGTCGTCGGACTCTCGCTCCTTCCACTCGCTCTTGCGTTCACAGTCAGCGCGCAAGACGCAGGGCAAACACGCTCGCCGGCTGCCCCCTCTCAGGCGCCCGCCCCAGCAGCGGGACAAGGGCAGCAGGGTGGGCAGATTCTTCAGGGTGCAGAGGGAGGTCAAGCGAGGCAAGGCGGGCAAGGTGGTCAAGGCGGTGGTCGAGGAATGGGTGGATTCGGTGGCGGCGGACCGGGTGGGCCTGGCGGACGAATGGGAGCGTTTGGTCAGATTATGACCTCGTTCAAGCCAGACTTTCTGCGCCGAGACATTCCTCTTTTTAAGGAGCAGCTCTCATTCGATGACGGACAGATGCTGATTGTTGAGACGTTGATCAACGATTACGACCTCGCATTTGTGCCTGCGTCGGACGAATCTCAGGCGAAGGTGCGCGATGCGACCATGCGACTCTTTCAGGGATTCTTCGGCGGGGACATGCGCGAACAGATGCGCGGCATGCAGGAGTCAATCCAACAGTCGATCGAGCAGATGGAGGTTGAGAATGGCGGGCCAATCACTCCAGAGACTCGTGCGAAGGTCATCGCAGCGGCAACCGCGAAGTTCAGCGCTGAGCGATTCGCACAACGCAAGGCAACTGGCGCCGACCTCGAAACGAAGGGCGTCATGGAAGAGATTCTCAATGAGTTCAATCGCTGGACGACTGAAAAGTCGAAGATGCGCCAAGTGGTGCTCGATGGGATCGAAGGAACACTGACTGAGACCCAGAAGCCCAACTGGAGCAAGTTCCAGCGCTTTCTTCGCCGAGAGAAGACGATGGAGAATGCGCTGCTGTCAGGAGAAGGAACGAATCTGCTGTTGGTGATGGATCAAAGTGGGTTGTCGCAGCCATCGATTGATTTGTCGGTGAAGTCGCTCGACGACTACGAAGTACAGCTCGATAACGCACTGCGCGCCCGTGAGGAGTATCTCGAGCAGAGCGCGCCAAAGTTGATGCGGGCCGTGCTCGATGGAGAGATCGATGCAGCGAAGGCGATCGCAAAGCGGCAGGTTGCGCTGCGCAAGAGCGTGCGTGATGTCAATGATCAGTTTCGAACACTGATCGTGGGCGCGATGCCAGTTGAAGATGGCGAGAAGTTCAATCGCGCGGCACTTGAGGCGGCGTTCCGGCGCATCTACCAGACGACTTCAACGCAGGAAGCGTTTACGAAGGCGCTCGAGTTGGCAGACCTCGCCGCTGATGTCATGGCATCGATCCAGAACCTGCAAGGGGTGTATCTCGCAGAGCTTGGTGTGATCAACGAGAAGCTTGTGGCAGCAACTCGCAAGCATGAACCAGATCAGCGTCTCGAAGAGACTGACCGCATCATCGGGATGTTGTCAGGAACTTCGTTCGGATTCGGAGGCATGATGGGACGGTCTGGAGATCCAGATCCAGTTGCTGAACTCGATGACACGCGCGACGAGCTCAACAAGAAGTTCCTCGATCAGCTCAAGGCACTGTTGACCCCAGAGCAGCAAACCAAACTGCCAGCTCGGCGTTCTGGCGGCCGGCGTGGAGGAGGGCAGAATCGATTTGGCAGCGGCAAGATTGCCGACATGCCCGAGAATTTTCAGCCCCTTGCCAAGAAGGCCGACAAGAACAACGATGGCACGCTTGATGAAACCGAACGCGAAGAGATGTTCCGCACGATGCAGGAGCAGGGCGGGTTTGGCGGGCAGGGCGGGCGCGGCGGTGGCGGCGGGCAGGCTGGTGGCGCCATCGGCGGCGGCAACTAGCGTCGAGTCCGCGCGACGGTGAGCTCGACGCGAGCTGGTTTCACAATCGAGTTCGCGGGGATGCTCTCTTGCACCAGCACACCTGCGGCGATCGTGGATCCTTTGCCGATGATCGTGTCGCCTCCGAGAATCGTCGCGTTTGCGTAGACGGTCACATTGTCCCGAAGTGTCGGGTGTCGCTTGCTGCCCTTGCGAATCGCGCCGCTCGCGTCACGATTGAAACGACGCGCGCCGAGCGTGACTCCCTGATAGATCGTGCAGTTTTTGCCGATGACCGACGTCTCGCCGATCACAACACTCGTGCCGTGGTCGACAAAGAACCCAGACCCGATCGATGCGCTTGGGTGGATGTCGATGCCAGTCGAATCGTGCGCACTTTCAGCAAGCATTCGAGGGATGAGTGGCACTCCGATCCGATCAAGTTCATGGGCGATCCGATGCACGCAGAGCGCGCGAAGCCCCGGATAGCACAAGACGATTTCGACGCGCGTGCGCGCTGCTGGATCTCGGTTGTACGCGCACTCGAGGTCAATGAGCAGCGCGCGCTGGATTTTTGGAAGCGACCGCATGAGTGAACGAAGCGTGGCGGTTGCACGCGCAGTAGCCGTCGCGGCGTCCTTCGATGTCGCCGCAAACGCGGCGGCGATCTCGGCAATCAGAATCTCTGAGATCGTCTGGAGTGTGACTTCACTCGAACCGCCAAGAGGATCCGCCACACCAAAGATCACTCGGTGAAGATGCTGAGCGGTCCACGCGACCGCGTCGTGGTCGGGGACGATGGCGCGTGCGCGCATTTCGCGCGGTCGGCCACGCGCAAGTGCCCGCGCAGCCGCCTGAATCGAGCGCGACTGGGCTTTGGGCGAGGTGCGAGGCAGTGCCATTTCGTGCGATGGTATGCGATGCCGGACAGTGAATGAGACGCCGCGAGAGTGAATCAGTGTGTCACTATTGCGAATCACGGTCCCGCAGCGCGATGCCACGCGCGCGGGCGGTGTCATAGATCGTCGCAAGCAAACCCACGAGCGGAAATCGTCCGCCCATCGGGCTTGCGCCGAGTCGGCGTAGCAGCGCGTGCGGAGTGTGTGTTGGAACTGGTCGCGATTCGAGCTCGTGCAGCCGTCGGCCAGGCCGCCAAAAGTCATGCAGCGCGTTCTCAAGTGGAACGACGAGCGATTCGTCGGTTGCCGCAGGTGGCAGGGGGTGCGCCTGATTCTCTCCCCGAGTCGAGAGCGTCCGCTTTTGGTGAATCTGCTCAAGCACGCGGGCGACCGGCATCCCGCGCAGTTGAAAGAGCAAGAGCGGCTCCTCTTCGAGGCGCTCGGCAAAGATGTACGACATCGCAACAACGTGCTTGCAGACTTGTGGTTCGCCGCAGGTGCAGGTCACCACTGGATCGCTGTTGCTCTTCGCGCCTGGTTTCACCGCGACGATAGGGGTCTTGATCGAAAGGGACGTGATCAGCGGAGCGACCGTCTGCGGCAATTCGCCAACAAGAAAACGTGCAGCAAAAAGCGCCTCGGCCGAAAATGCCGCGATGATGCGGTCCCATTCGTCATGGGTCCATGGTGTAAAGACAAGCTCGAGTTTGTACGGCCGCGACGAACGCCCTTGAACATCGGCGTCAATGCGTCCCGCAGATGGGATCAGCTTCACCGTCTGGCCTGAGATCGCGTACGAAAGTCCCTCGTCGCGCGCCTCGGCGTCTGCGCCTGCAAGCACTGCGCGCAGAAAGAGATCTGCGGTCCACGAAAAACCAGCCACACCCTGCTTGCGCTTGAATTTGTAACCACCGATGACGCGCCGAGGGTTTTCGGGTTGCCGCGGTCGGTTCTGGTCGGGCCACTGCGTCATTCTCCGCCCTCCAGTCCTGAGCGTCGAAGCGTGAGCAATTCTCGCAATTGTCCAGTCGAGAGTTCAGTGAGCCACGCGTCGCCAGCGCCAATGATGTTGGTCGCGAGCTCAGTCTTCTGCTCGATCATTTGGTCTATGCGCTCTTCGAGGCTGCCCGTGCAGATGTACTTGTGCACATTGACCGTGCGCGTCTGGCCGATGCGAAATGCGCGATCTGTCGCTTGGTTTTCAACCGCTGGGTTCCACCATCGATCGAAGTGAAAGACATGATTCGCGGCGGTGAGGTTGAGCCCGACTCCTCCAGCTTTGAGGCTGAGCACAAAGATTGGCGTCGTGCCATCGCTCTTTTGGAATCGTTCAACGAGCGCATCGCGCTTCGCTTGCGACGTTCCGCCGTGTAAGAAGAGCGGCTCGATATCAAGCGCTTGGCGGATCATGCCGACGAGCAGATGTCCCATCTGTCGGTATTGCGTGAAGATCAACGCACTGTCGCCGGCGGCAACGACTTCTTCGAGCATCTCGATCAGCCGCTGAGTCTTGCCACTGCGGCTTGGCGTGAGCGCGGCAGCCGAGAGTGGCGCAAGGTCGAGGTCATCGCCCTCGTCGTCGCTCGCGAGCTCGACCGCGTCGGTTGCCCGCGGTGGGGCGCCCTTGGCTCCACGTGTTTTCTGCTTCGACAGTTCTCCCGACGCTTCGCCGAGAAAGTGCGCAGGATGATTACAAACTTGCTTCAGCTTGACCAGCGCGCTCAGCACCAGCCCGCGCCTTCGAATGCCCTCGGTTGCCTCAACTTTGCCGAGCATGTCTGCAACGACCTTGTCGTAGAGAGTCATCTGCTCATCAGTCAGCGTGATGTGCTGGCGACTTTCAACGAGAGGAGGGAGATCACTGATCACGGTTGGGTCAGTCTTCAGTCGACGAAGAATGAAGGGACGCACGAGCGACCGCAACCGCTGCGCAGCGTCCTGCTCGCGATTTCGCTCGATCGGGACTGCAAAGCGGCGACGAAACTCTTGGTTCGTCCCGAGATATCCAGGGCAGCAGAACTCGATGATTGACCAGAGTTCGGCGAGTCGGTTCTCAACAGGGGTTCCCGTGAGCGCTACACGCGAACGAGTCTTCAGCGATCGAATCGCAGCCGTCTGCTTGGTAGGAGGATTCTTGATGTACTGCGCCTCGTCGAGCACGACGCGCCTCCACAGCACTTCTTTCATCGCCTCCTGATCTCGCACAACGATGGCATAGGTCGTCAGGACAACATCATGTGACTGCGCGATGTCGCAAAAGCGTTCGCCTGCTGGCCGATCGACACCGTGGTGAATATGGACGCTGAGTTCAGGCGCGAATCGCGCAAGTTCGCGCTTCCAGTTACCGAGCACTGACATAGGAGTCACGAGTAGTGAGGGTCCGCCAATTGCCGCCGACCCCTTCGCCCTCTCATGCTGCAGGAGCGCGATGAGCTGGATGGTCTTGCCGAGGCCCATGTCATCAGCGAGGCAGGCTCCCAACCCGAGTCGATCGAGGAAGGCGAGCCAACTGAGTCCTGATAGTTGGTAAGGGCGGAGCGTCCCTTGAAATGCTTCTGGAGGACCAGTCATCTGAAAACTCTCAGTTGCATCTTTGCCCGACAGCAACTGGCGAACCCATCCAGTTGCTTGCACCCCGCTTACTGGAAGCGCCTCGGGTGGTCCGTCGATCCCGTGCGCCATCCGAAGTGCCTCAACGAGGGTCATGTCGCCCCCAGGATGCGTTCGCAGGAACTTGAGCGCTGAGTCGATGTCCTCGGGTCGCAGGTCGACCCATTGGCCGTTGACGCGCGCGAGCGGCGCGCCTCGCTGAGCCAACTTTTCGAGCATCTCCACCGACACGATCTGCGATCCGAGCGCGACTTGCCAGCGATACCCCACAAGCGACTGCAAGCCGAGTCCGAGTCCTGCATGTGGCGATCCCGTCGATCCGACATCGGCGCCCCCGTTTCCGTCGACCGTCCCTGGCGGATGCTCTGGCGAATCGATCAACAGGTTCATGTTGACGCGACTCGCTGACTGCCCCCACCACTGGGGCACCTCGACGAAGAACCCGGCCTCGAGCATGATCGGTCTCAGGTCGCGCATGAACTGATAGGCCTGCCGAGTGTCGAGGTCGAGTCCGAACGGTGTCTCGTCTTGAAGTGCTTCTTCAAGTTCTGGCCAGATTCGACTCGCGCGTGCAAGTTCTTTCAGCAGCATCTCTGAGAGCGCTTCTGTGCGCGCCGATGAGGCACTTCCTCGCTTGCCGCTCACACGCTCGAAGAGTGACTGCGCATCAATCACGTTGTCAGGTGATTCGGGGTCAACCAGTCCAAAGGCAACTCGCCACGATGCGTCAGACGCATCCTCGTTCGAGTCGAGTTCAGGCTCACGGAGGTCAAGATGCAGGCGAAGCCCGGTCGTCGATCGAGCTTCATCCAGCACTCCGAGCCACCCGCGCGAGTCACGCAACACATCGAACGACGCACGGCGTGCAACCTTGATGAGATCGGACTGGCCGAGCAATCCAGAGAGCCATGCGGCGTGAGGATCGACGGCAGTGTCAAAGTCGGCAATCGACTCTTCGAAGTCCTCACTGATGAGCGCTGTTCGAATGACGCCATCAACCACAGCACTGAGAAACGAGTCAACGATTGGCCATGGCTGATCGTTGGCGCCATCAATCGACCGTGCCGCAGCAGGCATACTCGCGAGCAGGTCTGCAAGCTGTGAGTTCGCATCGGGGTCATTGAGCCATGGGCGCCACTGTGCGCTGTACGAGCCATCACGCCGTTGCAGAACGGTTGGGATCACCCGTTGATCGATCACGCAATCGAGCGCAAACTGGGCGAGCGCAAGCCACCAGCGCATTCCGTGAGCTGTAACAAAGTGATCGTTCTGCACCCCTTCGAGTTCACGCAATTGCAGCAGCAGTTGAAGCGCCGACTTTGGCGAGAGGGTCACCGCCTGCACGCGCGCCGGCTCGAGCGTGAGCGTCTCGTCATCGCTTGAATGTTGCCCGAGCAGCCCAGCAAGCCTGCTCGAGGGAAGAGGGGAATGGCGGGTGGAGTTCCCGTTCGACCCCTCCGCGCGGTGCGGCAGCAGTAACTCGAGGCGCGACTCTTTCGCGCCATTGAGCGAGCCGACCACAACTTCGAGTGCGCTGCGAACCTCGCGCGCCGTGGCGGCAAATGAATGGTCTGGCGCAGCACCATCGCTGCGGCTCGATGCCGAGGCCAATGATTCGCCCCAGAGATGGAGGCATCCTTCGGACCAATTTGCGTGAACAACGAGCATTCGGAGGAGAATCGCGCGCGAGAGAGGGCGAGTGATTGCGCTGGGGATCGAACCCAGGACCTAGAGGTTAAAAGCCACTTGCTCTACCAGCTGAGCTACGCAATCGACTGACTGAATGGAAATGACGGGGCAAGAGTGTAGCGATGGTTGTTCTCGGCCACCACGTCTGTACGAGATCGAAAGTCATGCAGAAAAACACCGCTTTATAGGACTATCATTATTGCCACTGGGGAGAAACGCCGATAAGAACCACGACCGGCATTGAGGATCGACAACCCTGAAACCACGACGAAAGAGCTCCCGATGAGTGCTGCCATCCCGCTGATTGAACAATTTCTCTCGTATCTGATTGATGAGCGCCACTTCAGTCCATACACATCGCGCTGTTACGGGCTGGACCTGCGCCAGTTTGCAGATTTCATCGCAACCGAGTACTCGATCGAGATCGATGCGGCTGCCGAATGCGCGGCGCTCGACCGGCGAGAGTCCGGATCAACCGCGACGATCTGTGGACGATTGCTTTCGGCTGATGTCGAAGTCGTCCGCGGCTTCTTGACCCATCTGGCGGGTCAGAACTACTCGGCGGCCACGACGGCGCGAAAGATCGCCACGCTGCGCTCTTTCCATAAGTGGATGGAAAAGCGCGGGCTCACAGCAAGCAACCCGATGACGCTGATCCGCACTCCCAAGCAGGCGCGCCGTTTACCGAAGGCAATCTCAGTCGACCAAGTCGAACGATTGCTTGGCGCTCCGAGCGACGCAGATCTGCTGGGAGCCCGCGACCGAGCGATTCTCGAAACGCTGTACTCATCTGGAATTCGAGTCAGCGAAGTGGTCGCCATCAATCGCGGTGATCTCGATATCGAAGGGGGGCAACTCAAGGTCAAGGGCAAGGGGCGTCGCGAGCGCGCAGTGCCAATCGGATCGCACGCGATGGGTGCCATCGCGCGCTATCTGACTCGTGCTGAGGCCGAGCGCGTTCCAATGGATCCGACCTGCCCGCTCTTTGTCAACAAACTTGGATCGCGACTGTCGAGTCGATCGGTCCGTCGAAAGGTCTCGAAGTATCTCAAGATCGCAGGGCTCGATCCAGACATCTCTCCGCACACGATCCGCCACTCGTTCGCGACGCACCTGCTGGACAACGGCGCGGATCTTCGCGCTGTGCAAGAGTTGTTGGGCCATCAATCCCTCTCAAGCACGCAGGTGTATACACACCTCACGACTGCGCGGATGCGCGAGGCATACGACCGCGCACATCCGCGAGCGGAAGCATCCTGAATCAACCTGAGTACAGGATGGATCCACTCGATGGAAGTGCGTGGATGGTGCGGCAGGGCGATTGCCTGCGGGTGATGGCCGAGTTTCAGGACGCGTCAGTCGATCTGGTCTATCTCGATCCGCCGTTCAACTCTGGAAGCGAACGGCGTGGTCGCACTGGACTGCATTTTGCCGATCGTTTCGACGACATTGATCACTACCGTGCGTTTCTTGCGCCGCGACTCCTTGAGGCACGACGGCTGCTTCGGGACACTGGATCGATTCTCGTTCATGTCGACTGGCGCACGAGTCACCATGTGCGCATGATGCTTGACGAAGTGTTCGGAGGCGAAAACTTCGTCAATCATCTCGTCTGGTCGTATGGACTTGGAGGCTCTGGACCCCGTTCGTTCGCGCGCAAGCACGATGACATTTTCTTCTATGGGAAGACAGACAGCTACTGGTTTGAACCGCCGAGAGTGCCCGCGCGAAGCGCGCGTTTGCGGGGACGCACGAAGAAGGCAACTGATGTGCTCGACATCGCGTCGCTCAACAATATGGCGATTGAACGGACTGGGTGGCCGACCCAGAAACCACTCGCGCTGCTCTCGATGCTTGTGGGCGCCTGCTGCGTTCCTGAAGGCGTCGTGCTTGACCCCACGTGTGGAAGCGGCACGACACTCGTCGCAGCAGTGAGTTCTGGACGCCGCGCGATTGGGATTGACATTTCAGACAAGGCACTTGCGATTGCCCAGTCACGGTGCGCGAGCGCGAGCGAGGCGCGCGCGGCTATGTCTGCCACGCGGCAAGCTGCTCGACGGCCGCGACAGGCTCAGCAAGGTCCAGGGCCGTTGGCGCAGTCAGCGTGACATGACCGAGCTTGCGCCCCGCACGCGATCCCTTGCCATAGAGATGCAGGTGGGTGTGGGCGACGTCGAACACACGCGCGGCAATCGGCACACGGCCCACAAGATTGATCATCACACTCGCGCCGCGCGGATCGGTCGATCCCAGAGGAAGTCCTGCGACCGCGCGCAGGTGATTCTCAAACTGGCTTGTCACAGCGCCATCAATGGTCCAGTGGCCCGAATTGTGAACTCGAGGAGCGAGTTCGTTCGCAACAAGCCCGCTCGGCGTGACGAAGAATTCAACTGCGATCACGCCGATGTAGTCGATCGATTCCATAAGCCGAGTGACATACTCCTGCGCGGACTGTGCGAGTTCGCCAGTGGGATCGCACGGAGCCGGTGTTTGGCTCTTCCATAGGATTCCACCGCGATGTTCGTTCTGTGTGAGTGGATAGAAGGCGATGGCCCTCGAGTGCGATCGAGTTCGGCCTCGTACTGCGATTTGTGAGACTTCGGCAGAGAAGGTCACGAACGACTCGAGCAAGCACGGGACACGCCCGAGTTCGTTCCACGCGTTGCGTACGCATGCGATGGAATCACCGGAATCGGCGAGCAGCGTGCGCTGCCCCTTCCCGTCGTATCCGAGTCGCCGCGTCTTGAGCACCGCAGGGAGCGCAACTCGTTCGAGCGCAAGGGGGATGTCCAGTTCAGACGCAATTGACGCAGTCGCTTGCACCGGAATTCCAAGCTCGCGAAAGGTCGCCTTCTCGACGACGCGATCCTGTGCGATCGCGAGCGCCCGCGCAGTGGGAGCGAGCGTCAGGCGCTCGTCGAGCCACTGCGCGGTTGCTGCTGGAATGTTTTCAAACTCATACGTTGCGCATGAGAGGTCGCGAGCAAAGCGCTCAAGTCCATCGGAATCGTCATAGGCGGCACGAATGATCTCGCCGAGATGCGCCGAAGGCGCATCGTTCGATGGTTCGAGGAATCTGAATTGAAAGCCAAGCGGAAGACCCGCCAGTCCCAACATGCGGCCAAGCTGCCCGCCTCCGACAACGCCGACTTTCACGCGCGTGACTTTCGAGATCGAGCGATCGTGCGTGGTGATCGCGCGGCGCGTCGTGGCGGTGTTGCTGCTCGCTCACGCTCAGGAGCTGTTGGATCTGCATTCTCCAACACCGCAAGCGTCTGCCGTGATCGCCACGCTGCGAGCGCGCGCATGATCTCGGTGTGTTGTCCAGCGAGAATGCTTGCAGCGAGGAGCGCGGCATTGATCGCTCCGGCTCGCCCGATCGCAAGCGTTCCAACTGGAATCCCTGCGGGCATCTGCACGATAGACAGGAGCGAATCAAGCCCTTGCAGCGACTTGCTCTCGACGGGAACACCAAGCACTGGAAGGCAGGTGCGACTGGCTGTCATCCCAGGAAGGTGTGCCGCGCCTCCAGCGCCAGCGATGATGACTGCGATCCCACGTGCTGCCGCGCGATCGGCGTAGGCGAACAGTTGGGTCGGTGTGCGGTGTGCGCTGACGACGCGCTGCTCATACGGAATCCGCAGGGCATCCAGCGTTTCGCACGCGTGGCACATCGTCGCCCAGTCGCTGCGCGATCCCATGATGACGCCGACGAGCGGTCGTGTTCGTGACATGACTCAATACTAGCGGGGGGGCTCAGCCCTTCGCGCGTGTACGCATCTGCCAGCCATCCCGCGCTGGCTCGTTCAACAATCGGGTCGCGCGCTCAGCGGCCGGACCAGTGAATGCACCCTCCCCAAAGTCGTAAGAGATTGGAGACTGCGCTCGGAACGCCGCGGTTCCGATCAGCACAAGTTCGGTCAGCCGAGCGGCGTACGCAAAGTTCGAACTTGTCATCGCCGCCGCATCTGGCCGCCCGCTCACCCATGCGCGCACCGCGTCGATCCACTCGCGGTGGTGTCCCCGAAGGCGAGGAAGTGTTGGCGCGGGTGGACGAACTTCTGCGGCGAGCGCATGTGGAAGTACAAGGTGTTCGTTGTAGTTCGAGAAGAGGAATCCCTTCGTCCCCTGAAACAGCATGTTGAATCGGCCCGCATAGTCGTGGCGATCCTTGCCGGCGAGTTCCTGCACCGTCGGCGAGATCGATCCACCGTCAAACCAGCGAAAGTTCAGTGGATCACTCCGAGGGAGATCGTGTGCAGAGTGGATGGCCCACGAGACTTCGAGCGATGTTGGACATCCGATCAAGTCAGGGGATGGCCCAGTCGCGCGCACTTCGGCAGAGAGGTTGTCGCGTTCTGCGAGCCCGAGGGCCCAGAAGGGAAGATCAAGAATGTGGCAGGCCATGTCGCCAAGTGTTCCATTGCCGTAGTTCCAGTAGCGCCGCCAGTTGCCAGGCGAAATCCCATCGATGTACGCGCTCGCCGCCGCTGGTCCCTGCCAGAGATCCCAATTGAGGTGATCGGGAACGCGCGCATCAGGGGTGAGCGCTCCGCAGCACCAACTGCGTGCATCCCATCCATCAGCTGCAGTTACCTCGCCGATCGCTCCCGACCTTATGAGCTCAACAACGGCGCGGTAATTGTCTCCCGCATGAATCTGATTTCCCATCTGTGTCGGCACTCCAACCTCTTGAGCAAGTCTCGCGATCGCCCGCGCTTGCGAAGCGGTATGGGTCAGTGGCTTCTCACAGTAAACCGGAAGGCGGCAGGCGAGCGCGAAAGACGTCGCGCACGCATGTGTGTGATCGGGAGTGCTCACCATGACCGCATCGACCTCGAGGACTCCATCGTCGACATCTTCGAAAAGTTTTCGAAAGTCCCGATACAGCCTCGCCTGCGGAGCGACGCTCTCAGCGCCCACGAGCGACCGTTCGTCAACATCACAGAGCGCCGCGATCACAATGAAGGCCGGTTGTGAACCAGCGGCGCACTCGGCAATCAGTTCGTTCATGCTGTCGAGCCCTCGGCCACCAACGCCGATGCACGCAATCCGCAGTGGCTGATCGACCCTTCGTGCCTGTCGCGCATGCCGGCCGCGTCGAGCGCCCTCGATGGAACTGCCCACAGCGCACCCGTACAAGCCAACGCTTGCTGCGAGAGTGAAGCCTGTGTACTGCAAGAAGTCACGTCGATTCATCGGGTGCAGGGTATCCCGTGTCGCAACTGCTCAAGTGCGCATCGTGAGCGAGTACCTTTGGCAAGCGATGACAAAGCGAACGAAGCAGCCATTGATCGCATGCGCATTGCGCGAAGCGCTTGCAGATGGATACGCGAAGCGCGACTTTGTTCGCGATGCGCTGTCGGGCCTCGTGGTCGGAATCATCGCGATTCCACTCTCGATGGCGCTTGCAATTGCATGTGGAATGCCCCCAGAGACGGGCTTGTATACGGCGATGATCGCGGGGTTCTTCTCAGCGCTCGTCGGTGGATCGCGTGTGCAAGTGTCAGGTCCAACGGCCGCATTTGTGGTCATTCTCGCGCCGATCGTGAGTCAGCATGGACCGACTGGACTTCTGCTGGCGTCGCTCCTCGCTGGAGTGTTTCTGCTCGGCATGGGGTGCTTTCGGATGGGACGGCTGGTCGAGTTCATTCCCTATCCGGTGACAGCTGGCTTCACACTGGGAATCGCTCTCACGATCGCGCTCATTCAAGTGAAGGACTTCGTTGGCATCACATTCACACATCAGCCTGAGTCGAACCTCGACCGCGCCGAACTCTTGATTGCGCAGTGGTCGACTTGGCATGCGGGTGACGCCGCCATCGGGGTGTTCACGTTTGTCGCATTGCTTCTGTGGGGCCGCAGCGCACTGGGCAAGCGAGTTCCTGGAGCGATCGTGGTGCTTCCCTGTTCGATCATGCTCGCGATGGCTCTTGCACCATGTGGAGACTCGTGGCAGGCCTCGACGATTGATTCTCGATTCGGAAGTGTCGTCGACGGCATCGCTCGCGGAGGGATTCCGACCACGCTTCCTCGGTTCGCGTTGCCGTGGAACGAGGCGCTCGCAAGCGAGCACCTTGGGTCGATCGTGAAGGCCGCAATCGCTATCGCACTGCTGGGCGCAATCGAGAGTCTGCTCAGTGCTGTGATCGCTGACGCCAAGACCAACCACAGACATCATCCAGACGGCGAACTCGTCGGGCAGGGGATCGGCAACATCATCGCGCCATTCTTCGGCGGGTTTGCTGCCACCGGCGCCCTTGCGCGCACTGCAGCGAACATTCGTGCTGGGGCAATCAGCCCAGTCTCTTCAATGGTGCACGCGATCTTCATCTTGTGCGCAACGCTGCTGCTGGCGCCGGTGCTTGGATGGTTACCGATGGCGAGCCTTGCGGCGCTGCTGTTTATCGTTGCCATGAACATGGCTGATCTTCGCCACTGCGTGTTCGTTGTTCGCAACGCCCCGCGTGGTGACGCTCTCGTGCTCATCGTGTGTTTTGTGCTGACCGTTTCGATGGATATGGTCATCGCCGTCTCAGTTGGCGTCGTCTTGGCTGCCTTGATCTTCATGAGGCGCATGGCCGAACTTTCAGGAGTCGATCTCGGGGAGGCCGATGGAGCGACCACCGTTCGAGTGCCTCATGGAGTCCTCTATTACCGAGTACGGGGTCCTCTCTTCTTCGGTGCAGCCGAACGTGCGATGCAAGAAGTTCGCACATCAGGGACGGCTCGGTATGCGGTCATCGACCTTTCGGGAGTGCCGATGATTGACGCGACCGGCATTGTGAATCTCGAGAGCGCGGTGGATCGACTCTGGCGAGCAGGAATCCCAGTGGTACTCGCGGCGGCGAATCCTCGCGTCCTCGCGTTCGTGAAGGCGGCGCGTTTTCCGTGGGAAGCCGAAGGGGCGACATTCGCTTCCAGCGTGGACGAGGCATTTCGAACCCCACCACGAACTGCTGCGGGCTTCAGCCCCCAGTGAAGTGCTGCACTTGCGCTGGGGTGGTGCCGAGGATCGGAAAGAGATTCTGCGCGCCGCGCACAATAAAACTCACCGCGACCGCTGCGAGGAGCAGTCCCATGATCCGGTTCACGATGTTCATTCCGGTGATTCCAAGCAGTCGCGAAACTCCACGTGATGCGCGAAGCGCGACATAAGTCAACAGACCGATGACGAGACAGAGCACCACCAGAATCACTTTGTGTGCGGTCGTGTGCGACACTCCCGCGACAATAACCGCCGCAGAGATTGCGCCCGGTCCTGCGAGAAGTGGAATCCCAAGCGGCACGATCGCGACACTTGCGCGCTGTGATGCTTCGAGTCGTTCGTCCGCCGAGATGCGCGCGCCGCCATCGGATCGGGCATTCAGCATGTTGATCGCCATGATGAGAATCAAAATGCCGCCAGCGATTGCGAAGTCCATCACGCTAATGCCAAAGAGCCCCAGGATGAACTCTCCAGCCAGAATAGAAACGACCAGCACCGTAAAGACCGTGATTGCCGTGGCACGCGCAGCGCGATTTCGGTGCGCCGTGGACATGTGTTCGGTGACGCTCAGAAAGAGCGGAATCCCTAGCAATGGATTCACGATCGCGAGCATCGAAACAAAAATCTCTGGATAATCAATCGGCCACACGCTGAGACTGTACGGCAATTGGTGCCATCGCTATGCAGTAGAGTTTCGTCCATGCAAAGACTCGCGAACTTCGTCCTCATTGGATTCATCACGACGCAGACGGCGGTGCTCAGTGGTTGCGTCATTGCCTCGAACATCGGCCACGCGCAGCGGCCGATGACGCGGCAGGAGTCTGTCGCCACATGGACCTTGACCGATGCTCAGAACGAACTCTTCAATGTCACCCTTGCGAGCGATGGTGCAGCGGTGAGTACATGGTGGAAGGGCGAGCATGGACCAGCTGGCGAACATGGTCGCTGGGAACTCATCAACGGCGCGGTTGATATTCGGTACAGCGATGGGTGGCGCGATGTCATCACCACGCATCCGATGGGGTACCAGAAGCTGAGTTACGCACCCGGTCTCGCACCGAATGCGCCAACGAGCGATCATCCGGACAATTTTGGGCAGGCCGTGGTGCTCGTGGGAGAGACCATTCCATTCGTCGGAGTGTGGACAATCCCTGGGGCGCTTGCGGGTCCGAAGTATGAGGTCACGATCGCGCTTCGATCAGATGGCATGGCGATGAAGAACATCGACGCGAATCGAGAGGGAACCTGGCGCATCGAAGAGGGGATCGCCAAACTGGCTTGGGCCGATGGATGGCACACGTCGATTGAGCGCGCCGCTGACGGTTCGTACTTTTCAAAGTCATGGAAGCCAGGGACCGCCACAACCGAGATGCCAACGGGTTCAGGCGCTGTCAACCGACTCGTCAAGTGACATGATGAGATCGCACGGCGTGTGCGATCACTCAAGGGTTTTCGTTGCCGAGCCCCTGCGATCCGAATCCAGGCTGGGATCCTGCGAATGGAAAGTCAGGTTCCATGACAGTCGGATCTTCGCTCCAACGCTCGTCCATATTGGTGCCATCGAAAGACCACGCTCCTTGATCGTTGGCGTTGTTAGCCGCGTGCGAAAGCGGATGGCGCGTCGCCGGATCGTCAAGTGACTGCCCTGAATCACACCCGCAGGCAATCGCACTGATCGCGCCAAGAAGTGCGTAGTGCGCCGCGTGGGCACGGTTGAGGTTCACGGAGGGTCGCATGGCAAACGAGTATAGAGACGCACTCGCCGCGGCGATTACTTCTGAGCGGGAGCGCACATCGGCTGGCGACGAGGCAGGAGTTCGCTGCGCCCAGGGGGCGCGTGCGCAATGACCTTCTCGATGACCTCATCGAGCAGCACCGGCCCATATTGCCAGCAGTCGACTCCCACATCGCAGCTGCGTCCGAGCGCATCGAATGTTCCGTGGGTATGCCCGTACAGATGGACTGCACCGTCAAAGATTCCTTGCCATGTGCGCAGTGGATAATGGCAACAGACGATTCGCTCGTCCCCGCCGGTCCATCCACGAAAAGAAAGAATGTCGTGCACATCGTCGAAGAGCTCGCGAATGTGCTTGAGTGCGGGATCGTGATTCCCACGCACGAGTTCGACCCGCTTGCAGGCGATACGCGCGCGCAGCGTGGACGCATATCGTCGGCTGAGATCGCCCTCGTCACCCTTCCACTCGCGTGGACCAGTGAAATCGCCCAGGTGGATCAGTCGATCAGATCGCGCCACGCGCGAGTTGATTTGGTCGAGCAAGAATGTGTCCATCGCGTCGACATCGCCAGCGGCAATCGGACGCGCGAAAAGACTGATTGCGTTGTGATGCCCGAAGTGCGTGTCAGCTGTGACCCATATTCGCTTCGCCATCTGCAGTGCTCAGGTGTGTGCCATGCGGTGCGTGGCAGCGTGTTGTTCGAGGTGCGTGCGAATCGCAGTCGCAATCGCAGGCTTCCCTTCCATTCGAAGGGGATCATGCCCAGGAGCCACCAACCAGGCAACGTGCGCGCAGCCGCGGCCGACTTCTTCGCCGCGGTTCGCTACACATGCACCATGAACTGCTGCTCGTGTTCGCGCGATTGCCATCAGGGCGTCGTGGGTTGACTGCTCTTCGTACTTGAATCCAACAAGATGGACTCCTGGAAAGTCGTGATGCACAGCATCAATGACCTTCGAGGTTGGCTGTAGCCGCACATCCCACGGACCATCCGAGGTCTTCACCTTGCCGGTGCGTGGTTCGGCGGGAGCAAAGTCACTCACAGCCGCGCTGAGGACCGCAGCGTGATGAGTCGTTCGTGCAAGCGTTTCGAGAACGAGCGCGCGGTACTCATCGACATCATGAGCGACTCGCGAGTGAATCCACGCAGGGGCAGCGACGCTTCCAGCCCCAAGAATGAGGTCGACATCTGCTCCGCAGTAGGTCAGTTCTTTGGCGATCTCGACGCCAAGCGCTCCAGTAAATCGGCTGCCAAGACGGCGGACCGCGTCGAGCACCGAAGGCACTGGACCGCCAGTCACAAGCACGCGCACGCCACGGAGTGGCGAGCACGAGACTGCGCGCGAGACAGCCACCACGATTGGAATCTCATCTGGCAGCGCATGCTTGCCAGCATCATCGCGTGGAGGCACCACCGTCACGCCGAACCGCTGCAGTCGCTCAAGGCTCTCCGTCAGGATGCGCGTATGCATCGAGCCATGCATCGTCGGGCAGACGAGCACCGCACACGCTCCTCGTTCAAGGCGGCCGAGCGCAGAGGCGAGCGTTGCGGTGAGTGGCCCGTCGGCGATCCCGCATGCCATCTTGTTGATCGTGTTGTACGTCGCCGGGGCGACGAGATAAGCGTGGAACTGTTCCGAATCAGAGAGGTGTTCGGCGCGTGGACCGAGCGACGAGACCACGGGACGGTCGGTGCTCCATGCGAGCGTCTCGGCAGTCACGAACCGAAGTCCTTCGTCAGAGACGAATGCTGTGACCTCGGCTCCTTGCCGGCGGAGGGCACGCGCGAGCATCGGCGCTTTCATCGCCGCGATTCCACCAGTGATCAGCAGCGCGATTCGTTTGCCAGCAAGGTGTGTTCCGTCAAGTGCGACGGCGTGATCGCCCAAGCTCGAAGGGGTGGGAGGTTGGGGGGTCCAGTGACTCATCGCGCGACCAAACCACCCGCTTGCCACCCGACCTTCAGAGTTTCGCGTCCGTCGAGAAAGTCACCAAGCCACCGACCGACAGCCTCATCGCGCCATGAATCAGCCGGAAAGAGTGCAGTAGGGGACGTGCTTCGCGCGATGAACCAGCGAGCAAGTTGTGCGCGAGTGAGCACGAGCGGGGTTGCGATACCAAGGCTGATCGCGCGCATGGTGATAATCGACCAAAGCGCATCGATTCGTGTTCGGTCATCCGCGCTTTCTTCGGGAGTGATCCAGATGCGATCGTGTTCGATGGGCAATTGTCGCGCATCGTGAATGACACGCAGAATCTCGCCTCCAAACTCTTGCGATGTCGCACGTGGCAGCGATCGAACCTGTGCGAGCTCATCGGTCGTGGTGAACTTGTTCCGCGCGATTTCAAGCAGCGGTCCATCAGGCAAGATGGTTCGTGGTGGCAGATTCTTCGCTTGAGCGATGGCGTAGCGAAGGATCACAAGTTCTCGCACAATCGTCATGACGCGAGGGCGTAATCCGAGCCCTCGCGCAGCACGCCTCACATGACTCTCAGGATCGAACACCTCAGAAGTTCGCAGTGATTCCTCACTCTCACGAATCACCCACGATGTTCGATTCATTGAATCAAGGCGCTCGCGCTGCAATTGCCAAACCAGCGGTAGGTAGCGAACATCATCTGCGGCATACGCCAGCTGCGACTTCGAAAGCGGCCTCGAATCCCATTCAGTGAAGGTGTGTCCCTTCGAGAGGCGCAGGTTCGTCATCGCCAGAACGACATTGGCGAGACTGGTCGGCCACGGCATCCCGAGAAAGCCAGCCGCGACCTGAGTGTCGACGATGGACTGCGCCTGGCGGTTTGTTCGTCGCTGCGCGGCCCCGATGTCTTGTCCGCCTGCATGCACGATGGTCGTGAGCCCAGGATCACACACAGCATCCCAGACAGGCGCGAGCACGTCGTCGTCGAGGGACAGGGGATCGATGAGCGCAATGCGAGAGCGCGTGGAAAGTTGCACGAGACAAATGTTTGGAACAAATGTCTCTTCACCGATGAATTCAGTGTCAAAGGCGAATGTGCCTTCAGCTCTCACATGGCCCATGAACTCGGTCAGTGCTTCGCGCGATTCAATAAGCTCAGGTGCTCCCTGCGGAACCGACGGGTGAGCGACAATCGTGTCAATCGCATCGGCGCCCTCAATGTGCGCTTCGGCATGCTGCAACGCCCGTCGTCTGCGTCGAAAGTTCATCCAACTTGTGAGCGTACAGCGCGCTAGGCCTGATTCCTGTGCATGTCTGATAACGGGACCCACGCGGCATTCACAGGGTTGGTCGGGGGGCGGGAATTCGATCGCCCCTTCCTATCATCGCTCGACTCGATCTTCCCATCCTGCTATGCAGCCCAGACGCCCGACCACTCTCGTCAGCCATCGACTCGCCGGATGCTTTTCGTTCAGAGACGCAGTCGGCGTACTGGCCCGCGCAGTTGAGTCGCGATCGAAACACGCACAGAGTTGCGACGAACTGCAGCGCATTGAGGTAGAGATCGACCCGACTGACATACTGCGTTGGCTCGCCGCGCAAGGCGTCGGGGAACGTTCGTACTTTCGAAACCGAGAGGGTTCGCTCATTGTCGCAGGGGTCGGACGGGCGTTCGAGAGTTCGATGAGGACGGCCCATCAAGCGGTCGAGTCGATCATGAGGGATGGTGCAACGGCGGCCTCTGACCTGCCGTGTGGATCGCCGACCGAGCCCGCTTGCGAGCCATTCTTTTTTCACGCGGACTTTTTCGACGCAACCCAATTCCCCGCGGATGCAACTCGATGGAGCGGCTTCGATTCTGCTGTTGTGACGCTGCCGATCATTGAAATGCGGCGCACAGACGAGAGTGTGCTCGCCGTCCACTTCGTCGGCGATGGATCCGCTGCGCTCGATGCGCTCGAGCGATGCCATGACCCGCTTGAACACCTCAGACTTCCCTCTGGACTGCGGGTCAGTTCGGATGGCGATCCGGTCGAGTGGGCCGATGGCATCGATGCGGCGCTCGGAGCGATTGCAGCGGGGTCACTCGAAAAAGTAGTCCTCGCTCGAACGCGCGGCTACAGCGCAATTGAGTCGATCGACCCATGCGCGGTGCTTGGGGCGCTGATGCAAGAAGAGCCTGCGGCGTTTCATTTTCTCATTGAGAGCAGTGGTGGCGAAGCATTCGTGGGCGCAAGTCCTGAGCGCCTCTTCCGACGCTCTGGACACGAGGTGCAGAGCGAGGCGCTTGCGGGTACGTGCGGGCGAGGGCCTGATGGCGCCGCCGATGATCGGTTGGCTGGCCGCTTGCTATCGAGTGACAAGAACCGCCGCGAACATGAGATCGTGATTCGACATGTCGAGTCGGTTCTCGCGCCATTCGTAATGAAACTGACCTGCGATGAGTCGCCTCGAGTCATGCGGCTTCGACACGTGCAGCACCTTCGGACCTCGGCAACTGGTGTGCTCACAGCGTCGATCGATGACCGACCACTCCTTGATGCAATGCACCCAACACCTGCAGTATGTGGATGGCCAGTCGAAGCCGCGCGCAACTTCATTCGTCAGCACGAGCGCGTGTGCAGAGGGATGTATGCGGGCATCGTCGGGGTGGCGAGCTCGTCTCAAAGCGACTATTCGGTGGCAATTCGATCAGCATTGATCGTCGCGAACGAAATGATCGCATACTCAGGGGCAGGAATTGTGCGGGGGTCTGATGCCGACGCTGAGTGGCTCGAAACCGAGCGCAAGCTCTCAGCGTTTGATGCGCTGGTCGTGCGCGCGGCGAACGAGGGGCTGGCGCCGGCATCCCGTGAGACTGCGCGCGCTCGCACGGACGATGTGCACACGGCCACAACCCGACTCCCACGGCTGGTCATGGGCTCATGACCGTGCAACCGCTGACCATCGACCTCGCCGCATCGCCGAATCGCAACACGCTCTGGACAGACCTCGCGGTGACTGAGTGGGGCCGACTTGGCCTCTCGCTCGCGGTGGTCTGTCCTGGCTCTCGAAGCGCTCCGCTCGCGCACGCGATCGCGCGCTGCGCACGGGTCAAGTCGATGATCGCACACGATGAGCGAGCCGCTGGGTTCGTCGCACTCGGCGCGGCGCGTGCGACAGGACATGCAGCGCTTGTCGTCACGACCTCCGGAACGGCTGCAGCAAACCTGCTGCCGGCGGTCGTTGAAGCCTCGAAGACCGGAACGCCGATGATCATCGTGAGCGCAGACCGACCCGCTGAGTTGCAGGAGTGCGGCGCGAATCAGAGCATTGCGCAGAGTCAGCTCTTTGGTTCGTTCGCGCGGTGGACGTTCGATGTGCCCTGCGCTGATGGTGCGATCGAATTGCCTTGGATTCTTTCGACGATCGACGAAGCGTGGCACCGCGCGCATGGTCCGACACGTCCGGCCGGTCCAGTGCATCTCAACTGGAGGTTTCGCGAGCCGCTCGCGCCGAGGAGTGAGCCATGGGATCGCAGCGAACTCGCCTCGATCTCTCGTTGGATCGAAAGCGGTGTCCCGTGGCGCCGACCGCTTGAGGCGCCGTGCAGTGCTGAAGGGTTGCGTGATGCCATCGTCCAACGGATTGCGAGCGAAGTTGGAAGCGCATCGCGGACTCTGGTGGTCGTCGGCGCGCTCTACTCGCCAGCGATGCGTGCCGCCGCGCGCGTCTTGGTGCGTGCGCTCGGATGCCCCGTGATCGCTGATGTTGGATGCGGACTGCGCCATGGATGCAGTGACCTTTCGATTGTTGCCCACGGTGATCTCATCGCACTTTCGCAGAGCGCCTGCGAGCACTTGTACCCAGAGTGCATCGTTCATATTGGAGGAGGAGTGTCGTCTCGTCGCATCGGCGAGTTGTGCGATGCCGCAACGCAGCGAGGTGCGCGCGCGATTCTGATTCGGGAGGGCCCAGAGCGGATCGACCCCTTGCACAGGGTGTCTGCCGAACTGCACCTCGAAGCAACTGAGATTCGCGCCCTAGCGACGCTCGACTCTGCGCACTCCATTGCGAACAAGGTTGGGTGCAGCGGGTATGCGGCCCAGTGGTTGCGCGCACAGCGCGAGGTTGAGCGACTCCTTGCAGCGCAACTCGACACGCGTGGCGATGCGCTCGATGAACCATCCGCCGCGCGGATCGTCACGGCGCACTGCGCGAGTCATGACGAGGCTGGGGCAGTGACGCTGCTTGTCGGTAACAGCATGCCGATTCGAGATGCTGATATGCACGCGGCGCGCAGCGATGGTCGGTTGACCGTTGCCGTGAATCGGGGGGCAAGCGGCATCGACGGATTGATCGCCACAGCGGTTGGTCACGCGCGTGCAACTGCGACGCCGACATGGGTGCACCTCGGTGACCTCTCGCTGCTTCACGACGTTGGATCGCTCGCACTCGTGAGAGAGTCTCCAGTTCCTCTCGTCATCGTTCTCGTCAATAATGGTGGCGGTGGGATCTTTCACTTCCTTCCACTCGCGGAGTTTCCAACGCTGCTCGACCCATGGTCGTCGGCGCCACATGGCACAGACTTTCGCGCAATCGCACTCGCATTTGGATTGCACTATGACGCTCCCGAGACTCGGGGCGGGCTACTCGAAGTTCTCAAGACAGCGCGGGTGCGGGCGGATACCAACGGAGTCTCAACTCTCATTGAGGTGCGCACTGAGCGAAACGAGAACCACCTCTTCCACCGTGTGCTGCAGCAGGCGATTCGTGAGCGACTCGACTCACTGGACCTTGGCTGCGAGCACCCTCGCGAGGTGACGCGAGGATCACAGTGAGTAGGTCGATTGGGAGCAGCCAGCCAGGCCGACCGCTTGCGGCGATTCATGGATTCCTCGGATCGCCAGGTGACTGGGATGCGTTTGAGAAGAGCCTTGCGGCGTGCACTCATGGCGGTTCGACTGGTGTGGTGCGGGTCGAGCTCCTTGACGCTGCACGAGGCATCGTCGCTCGAGAGGGTCAGCATGCGATCATTGGCCTCGACGAACTGGCTCGCGAAATTCGCAGGAGCCTGCGAAGTGATCCGCGCACACGCGATGGCTATGACATCGTCGGTTACTCGCTCGGAGGTCGGGTTGCGCTCGCGATGGCCTCGATCGCCCCTCAGCCCGGTGAACGCATTGTGCTCGTCAGTACCGATCCTGGCCTTGAAGGGTCTGCTGAACGTGCTGCCCGCACAACACGCGATGCGATGCACTCGCATGAGCTCACGACAGTCGCTCGTGCGCACGCAGGTGAGCGTGAGTCGCTCGCGAGGACGTTTCTCGACAAGTGGTATGAACAGCCACTATTCGATGCGCTGCGCTCGCGGGACGCATTCGGTGGGTTTATCCGCGAGCGCGCCGCAGCGTTGGCCCGTGGAGACGCTGCCGCGATGTGGGGGCGCGTGGTGGCGGGGTGCTCACCTGGTACCGCACCCTCGAGGTGGGATGCGCTCTTGGCGATTCGAGACCAAGTTGTGTTCATCGTCGGATCGAAGGATCGCAAGTACTGTGAACTCGAATCCCGCGCCCATGCAAGTGGCCTCGCATCGGCAGTGATTCCGCAGTGTGGTCATGCAGTCCACATCGAACAGCCCAGTCAACTCGCACAGCTCGTGACCAGATCAATGCACACACACACACCAACCAGTCCCAGCGTCAATTGGATCGCCGCTGGTGAGTTTCAAGACATTCGTTATGAACTCGCAGAGGGGATCGCCAAGATCACTATTTGTAGACCAGAGGTGCGGAATGCCTTTCGCCCTCAGACGGTCGAATCGATGCGAAGCGCACTTCGTCTTGCCCGATACGACGCGAGTGTCGGCGTGATCATTCTGACGGGAGAGGGTCCGCTCGCTTTCTGCTCTGGCGGTGACATGCGGATTCGGCACGAGGCTGGGTATGCCGACGCTGATGGAACGCAGAGCCTTAATGTGCTTGATTTGCAACGTGAGATTCGCACTTGCCCGAAGCCAGTGATCGCAATGGTGGCTGGCTACGCCATCGGAGGGGGTCATGTCCTGCACATGGTGTGCGATTTGACGATTGCAGCAGAGAACGCGGTCTTTGGGCAGACGGGTCCGAAAGTCGGATCATTCGATGGCGGATTCGGAGCGTCCTACATGGCGCGCCTCGTCGGGCAAAAGAAGGCGCGCGAGATCTGGTTTCTCTGCAGGCAGTACGACGCAGCGGCAGCACTTGAGATGGGTCTCATCAACCGCGTTGTGCCGCTCGAGCAACTCGAGAGCGAAACGGTGCAGTGGGCGCGTGAGATTCTTTCGAAGTCGCCACTCGCGATTCGCTGCCTGAAAGCTGCGCTCAATGCAGACTGCGATGGGCAGGCCGGCCTACAGGAACTCGCGGGGAACGCAACGCTTCTCTATTACATGACCGCGGAAGGACAAGAGGGGCATCACGCCTATCTCGAGAAGCGTTCCCCTGACTTCGGATCGTTCACTCGCCGTCCATGAGAAACCCGACCGCAGACTCGATTCGTCTGTGGGTGAGCGCAACGCGCCCGCGAACACTCACTGCGGCGATTGCGCCGGTGTCAATCGGCACAGCGATTGCGTACGGTGAGGGGGCCTTCGATCTTGCGTCGGCCGTTGCCGCGCTTGGAGGCGCGCTGGGAATCCAAATCTCGTGCAACTTCGCGAATGACCTGTGCGACGCGCGAAAGGGAGCCGACACGCACGAGCGGCTCGGACCAACACGAGCAGTCTCGAGCGGACTCATCTCGCAGCGTGCGATGCTGCACGCGACCGTCATCGTGCTGGTGTTGATCGTCGCGCCTTCTGTCATCTTTCTCGTCATGCGGGCTGGATGGCCTTTCTTGCTTCTAGGCGCGCTCTCAGTCGCGTGTTCAATTCTGTACACCGCAGGTCGCTGGTCGATTGCCTATCACGGATGGGGCGAGCTCTTTGCGTTCGCGTTCTTCGGTCCAATTGCAGTTGCTGGCACCTACGCAGCGCAGGCCGGCCAGTGGACGGCGCTCTCTGGGTGTGCAGGGATCGGCTGCGGATGCCTCGCTGCAGCTCTGATCGCGGTGAACAATCTTCGTGACGAACCAACCGACCGCGCCGCGCGAAAGCGAACGCTCGCAGTGCGATGGGGCGTCGCGTGGGCTCGCAGCGAGTTTCTTGCCTGCATCGCCGCCGCAGCGTTGAGCGTGCTCGCGCTTGCAGCATGCACCGGTCGCTGGTGGTGCCTGCTGGCCGTTCTTTCGATCATCGCGCTTGTTCCCTCGGCGCTCCGTGTGCGATCAGGGCTTTGCGGGCGCCCTCTGAATGAGGTACTGGCCTCGACTGGACGGGCAATCCTCGTGTACGGTGTTCTTGTTGCGCTGGGCTGGAATCTATGAAGTTTGACCTCGCGTATTTCGAATCGCCATTCAAGAAACCGTATTCGGTCGGTTCGACCACTCTCGCCATGCGATGCGGTGTGATGGTGCGCTGCACGAAGGGATCGCGGACCGGGTTCGGTGAGGTGGCGCCACTCCAAGGGTTCCACCGAGAATCGCTTGATGAATCGCTCGCATCGCTCCAGGAAGCGATCCGAAACCATTCGACTCCGATGGTCCGCAGCGCCGCGTTCGGGCTTTCATGCGCGGTCGAAACGGCTCTCGCAAACAAGCGATTCGGGTTTGGCGATCCAGCACCCTCTGGCTCAATCGGTATCAACGCCTTCTTTTCAGGTGGAGCCCGCGATGCGAAGGCCGCGCACACTGCTGGTGAGTTCGATGGATTCAAGACGATCAAGATCAAGATTGGCCGCGGAAAGCCAGTCGATGACCTACGCACGATCCACACGATTCTTGGACTCGTTGACGACGACGTTCGCATTCGGCTTGATGGCAATCGAAGGATGACGCTCGCCACCGCTGAACGACTTTTGAGTCGTGTTGACGCATCCCGCGTTGACTACGTCGAAGAGCCCCTCAAGGATCACGCTGACCTCAGCGAGCTCGCACGCCGCGTGGGAATGGTTATGGCGATCGACGAGAGTCTGCACCTTGAAGTGCCGATCGAGGAGGTCCTTGGGGCGCCTGGAGTCGAAGTGCAGGTGGTCAAGCCATCGCTGCTGGGTGCCCTCGAAGAGGTCGAGAGCGTCGTCACACGCGGCCGGATTCACGGAATGGACACGGTGCTTTCGACAGCAGTCGATAGTTCGTACACAATCGCCCTTGTTGCCCGCATGGCGACGGCACTTGGAGTTGGTGACCGTGATCATGGCCTTGGAACCGCAGGACTCTTCGCGTCCGAATTCGTCACGCCTGCGTCGATTTCGAACGGCCTGATGGAGATCGCCCCGAACCTACCCGTGCCGCAACTCGACTTCGTGCCAGCCGCACAGTTCGTACTGCCTGCGGCTAGGTCGATGAGCTAGGTCGATGCGCTGATCGCGCAGCGCAACCCCGCCGGAATCTCGATCGGGTGTCTTGAGCTCTTGTCAATGCATGCATGGACGAGTGTGACACGGGCGATGAGGCGCTCGGCCTTGGCGACGACTCGCACCGCGAATGTGACAGACCCCGCCGAGCATTGCGCCGAGTCGACTGTCACTGTGACTTCATCCCCGAGTCCAATCGGAGCGAGAAAGTCAGCCGATGCGTGGACAAGTGGCAAATGCGGTCCATCAGCGATGAGTGAAGTGAGCTGAATTCCTCGGCTCGCGAAAAAACTCTCGACCGCCTCGTGGGCAAACTCGAATGCATTCGCGAAGTACATCACCCCGGCGGCATCGGTCTCGCCGAGTCGCAGCGACCTCGTGCATGAGTGCAATGGGGCGGATGACATGCGAACAGAATAGGGGGGGAGGAGCGATTACTCTTGTGGCGTGCACGCGGCGTTCGTTTGGATGTTGTCAGCCTCGACTCTCGCTTGGTCGGCGACCGTTTTCGGCCAGGCAGTGAAGGACTCCACGCAGGGAATACCAGACTGCGTGACAGTCGCTGCTCGCGATTGCGCGAGCCGATGCCCCCGAACGATGCGCGAGTATGCCCGGAATCGGGGGTGGGTGCCGAGTGAGGCTTCGATGTCCGAACTTGAGGCAGCACAGAGTGACATCGTTGCGACATGCGGCTCGCTCGCCGCACCGTGCGAATGGAAACTCGACTGGTACGCAACTGCTCCCGACATCACGCAGCTCAAGGTGTGGGTCGCACTTCTTGATGCTGATAGCCGCAGGCTAGAACGAGCTGCGCGTCGAGATGAGGCATGTACGCGCATCGTCGCAATGCTCGACGCCGCGCGGATGCTCACACAACTCTCACGGCTCGACACCCAGCAGTCGGCAGCGCGCTTGGCATGGCAAGCCGTCCAGCGCGCTGACTCGTTTCTTCCGCTCTCTGCGGATGCCGCACGAGCGACGAAGATTCGTGACGCGGTGACGGCTCTTGCCACCGCACAGAATCTGGCATGGGCGCAGTGTGTGCAGACTGAACAGATTCGATGGCTCTCTCGTCCGCAAGATCGGGTGAAGGCCGGCTGTGATGGCGCTTCGCTGTATCAGTCTGCCCGCAGCGAGTCGGCGGCCATTATCTCAAAGTCAAACGAATACCCGCTCTCAAGACTGCGCGGCGAAGAACTTCTCGTTGAGATGCGGGCGGCGGCTCCATACTTTCTCGCCGTGGCGCAGGCTTGGGGAGCGACTGATGCCACCTCGCAACTCGCGGCACTTTCTGCCCGCGCCGAGCGCGGTGAGTTTGGCGCCTGGATCGCGGCAGCTCGACCAGACTTTGGCGCGATTCGAGGCGAGTTGAATCGAACTCGGGCAACGCTCGATGCGCTCAAAGATGCAGCGAGTGTGCGCGCCAAACCCGTGCCGCCACCATCGACCGCAGTGAGTCCTTCGCTGCCCCGGTAGCCAGCACAGTCACTCTCTGTTACTCGGTCGAGGGGGCCACAAGGCACGTGGCTTTGACAGCCAGCGTGCATCCCGACGGGCTCTTGTACGGAATGCAGCCGCAGAAGGCGGACTGCGAGCAGCACTTGTAACTCTGTAGAGACAGGCCGCCACAGGTGATTGGTGGTCCAGCTGAGCACTGGCAAAGTTGTTCGGTTGGACTGCAGTTCAATGAGGGCTGAGAGGTTCCTGAGCCATCAGCGACTGCATCAACTAGCTCGTGCAGCGTCATCCCTTCGGAGTCGATCGTGGTGATCCCTTCCGATCCGTGAATCTCCACCCGCGAATCCGAGAACGCGATCAAGATTGCGAATCCGAACTCGCCATCAAGAAACCAAGTGTTGTTGCCCGTTGGGATGGCGGTACCACCGAGATATGCATCAGAGCCATCGATTGTGATCGACAGAGGAATTCGAGCCGGGGGCAAGACTGGATCTGGACCAATCACAATCTCGAGCTCTCTGTCACCGACGACGGCAAGGTCGTCAGGATCGGCCCCGCTCTGTCCAGCGGCGAGCGTGCAGAGTGTCATCACCGTGAGAAATGACGCTGCCAGAAAACCAGCGGATGGACTCGAAGTGGGAAGGTTTTTCATTAACACTCTCCTAGAGTTCGCGAGTTCGTTGAACGTGAGGACCTGCAATAAACGCCATCATAGTATCATGAAAACGTTTGGCAATCAGCCAGAGTCGAAACTGAAATCGAATAACAGCCGAAAATCAAGCGCCCAATAACCCATCTGTCCTGCCGAGCGCTCGTGCGAGCAACTCGACCGATCGCGGAGCCGAGCCTTCGGCCTTGTTGTTGATGATCACCCACGAGTCCTTTCCGTGTGAGATCGCGAGCGAGCAGAGGCGTGCGAATTGTTCACGACTTGGGGGGTCAGCATCAACGATCTCATTGAATGGCTCATACCGGTCGACGGCCGCTTGGTATCCAAGTCCAGCGTGGAGCATCCATCGACAGACGATCGCTGGCTGCCCAGCAGGATCAACCGTCTGCGCCTGCACGAGTGGTGGAGGCATCGTGGGATGCACGCCGTACGAGTGGGATACGCCAGTGTCGCGAAGCATCGCAGCCCACGAGGGTCGCATGAGTGCGCGGTCGCGCACTTCCACCGCGTAGAGCGGTCCAACTGGGCACGCGCGCAGAAACACTCCGAGCCGACGGGTGAATGCTTCAGCACTCTTGGCTGAGCGCACTCCCATAGGCGAGAATTGAAAGAGGATCGGTCCCGCCGATGCTCCCAACCCTTCCATCACTGGATGGATCACCTCATTGACGGCATACCCCGGGTCAAGAAATCGAACAGCGGTCGTCGTCGTCTGATGGCTCGAGCTTGCGCCGATCTCTTGCCTCGTCACCGCCTCGTGAGCCTTCACCAGAAAGCGAAAGTCATCTGAGACCTGCGCTCGCAGCCGCGCATATTCCTCACGCGGTGCTGGTCTGTAGTAGGTCTTGTCGATTCCAACCGTGCGAAGCAATGGATGCTTGGCATAGCAGCGAAGCCCATCCTGTGCGAGCTGCGTGGTCGAGCAGGGCCCACCCCAGATAAGACCTCGCCATCCAGGAAAACTCCACGAGCTTGTACCTAGGCGCACGGAAGGATGAAGTGCTTCGCGAAGGATCTGGAGCGCAGGGTTCGTTGGGGCAGCAGTGAGTTCTTCAGAATCGGAATCGTCGCCAAAAAGCGAGCCCTGATTGGGATCGCGCCGACGCATCATCAACTCGCAGGCACCTTCATCTCAACGATCGAGACATCGTCGGTGAAGTGCTGAAACCCTTGTAACCCACGTGTGAATTCGAGCATTCGTGCGATCGGATCACTGTGCTTGAGCGCGTCGGTTCGTGCGAAACGTTGAAAGTCTGAGTGGGCCCAAACCGTTCCATCGGGGCGCGGAATCTCGACGATTCCATCGCTGTAGAGATAGAAGCGGTCGCCGGCTTGTAACTGTGCACTTGATTCTGAGTACTCGAACTCTGGCACAATGCCAACGGGCGGGCCGTCCGAGTCAAACTCTGCGTAGTCGCCGTTGAGACGTGTGACCATCGCAGGTGGATGTCCTGCTCCGCACCAGGTGAGTGCTCGCGTGGATCGATTGAAGACTCCGTACCACCCCGTGAAGTACATGCCGCGGTGGCTCGACATCGGAAACGCCGAATTGAGTCGCGTCATCACGCGTGCTGGACTCAGCAACTCGGCCCCCGAAAAGCCACCGGCGTGCAAGGCATTGCTCACGCTCACCGAGAGCAGCGCGGGTCCGACACCGTGCCCGCAGACATCGATCAAGAAGAGGGCGAGCATCCCATCGCCAAGTTCGCTCCATCCAAAGAAGTCTCCTCCCAGTTGCGCGCTCGGGATGAACGCGCCACGCACTTCGACATCTGGTGCCTGCAACGGTGGCGGAAGGAGCGATTGCACATAGTCGCCCGCTTGATCAAGCTCGCTCTTGAGTTGCCGATAGGCTTCGTTTCGCTCGAGCAGCGCGCGATATCCGCGTGAGTGGTACCGAATGCGCGCAAGAATCTCGATCGGGTCTGGCAGTTTTACAAGGTAATCATTGGCGCCTCGTGCAAATGCCTCAGCCTTCGTCGTCGCTTCCTCTTTCGACGAGAGCACGATGAGTGGGATCAACCGCGTCGCATCGTTTTGTCTGTAGTGGCGCACAAGATCGAGGCCATCGATGCCAGGCATGACGAGGTCTTGCAGAATCACTGTTGGCTCAACGCGCGTGGCGGTTGCGACGGCCTGTGTTGGGTCAGCGCAAAAGTGGTACTCAATCGTCGGTTGCGTTGCGCAGATGCGTCGCACTGCTTCGCCGATCATCGCTTGATCATCGACGAGCAGCACGACGACGCGATCAAGGGTTCCTGCGTCGGTCGTCAGTGTGTCCGTGGTCATGTGAACTCGATGCTACGAGGCGGTTACGGGCTTCGCGAAGGCGCGACTCGCTGCACTGGCGATCGAATCGAGCGGCAAGACGTGCGAGGCTGCACCGAGCGCGACGGCAGCACCAGGCATCCCCCAGACCACGCTCGTCGCCTGATCTTGCGCGATCGTCTGCCACCCCGCGCTTCGCAGGGCTCGCAAACCTTCGGCTCCGTCGCGACCCATTCCAGTGAGCAGGACGGCAACCCCCGAGAGCGCACTCTCGCGCGCGATGGAGTGAAAGAGCGCATCAACACTTGGTCGGTAGATCTGCGATGCCGGTTCGCGTACATACCTCACGCGTCCACCTTGAACAACAAGATGGTCTTCGGTTGCCGCGAGCAGGATCTGCCCTGGATCAAGCGCGTCACCGTCAGCTGCCACCCGCACTGGCTTCTTTGTCTCGAGCGTGAGCCATGCTGCGAGTCCAGCGGAGTAGTGAATGTCGATGTGCTGCACGATCAGCGTGCAGTGTGCCGCATGATTCGAGAGGCCACTGAGCACGACCGAAAGGGCATGAGGCCCTCCAGTCGACGACCCGATTGCGAGCGTGGGCGTGCGCGCGCTCGAGATGGTCGCCGTCGTCTCGCGGGAAACTGAGGAATCCGAACTCGACACTGCCGTCGTGTTGCGACTCTGCGCAAGCGATGCAGCCGCCGCACACGCGATGCGTGACTTTCGAACGAGCGCATCCACCCCAGTGATCGTGCCATCTTGAGCCATCTGTGGCGTGTGGACTGCGTCAATGGCCCCAGCGCTCAGCGATTCATACACAAGCGAAAGATTCCCTTCGATTGTGCTCGTGACCACCAGGATCGGGCAAGGACACTCTTTCATGATCGCACGCGTGGCAACGGCGCCGTCCATCACCGGCATCACCATGTCCATGAGAATCAGGTCAGGCACATCGCGCTTGCACTGTTCGAGCGCCTCGCGGCCATCGAGGGCAGTCCAGGCAACCGAGGCGTCGGGCATCTGCGAAACGGCTCGTCGCAGCAATTCCTGGGCCATCCGCAGATCGTTGACGATTGCGATGCGCATCAGTGGGTTGGCCCCACGAGATCTGCGACCGTACGAAGGAACGACTGATCTTGAAACGACCCCTTGGTCAAATAGGCTGACGCTCCAACTTCGAGCCCAGCGAGGCGATCTTCTTCTCGATCCTTGTAGCTGACGATGACCACGGGAACCCTCTCGAATCGGCGGTCTGCTCGAAGCCTTCGAACGAGTTCAATGCCGGTCATACGCGGCATGTCGACATCGCTCACAATCAGGTCATAGGACTGCTTCTGCACCGCATTCCATCCATCGACCCCATCGACCGCGGTGTCGACGAAGTACCCAGCGCGCACAAGCATTTGCCGCTCGACCTCCCTGACGGTGATCGAGTCTTCGACGACGAGGATTCGCTTCTGACGCCGTGCCGTCGCCAACGATCGGCCGTCATCGCCTCGCAACCGGCCGGTCTCGAGCAACTGCAGCGTCGACTGCACGAGGTCGCTCGCATCAAGAATGAGCAGCAGATCTCCGTTCTCTCGAATGCTTGCTGCGTCGACATGCGCCACATCACCCAGGCGAGCGTCGAGTGCTCGGACCACGAGATCCTCTTCACCCAAGAATGCATCGACGATGAGTCCGACCGTCCGTGTTCCAGCCTGCAGGCTCACAATGGCAAGGTCATCACTCAGCGACGACGATGCAAGTGGCTTGAGTTCGAGCAAGTCGGTGGCGTGCACCAACCCGACTGTGTCCCCGCGAATGTTGGCTGTCGGCCGCCCCTCGATGGTTGTGATCTCTGTGCGCGGGATTCGATCGATGCGCTCAAGTCGCGCGAGTGCGAGAGCGTATGTTTCGCCCGCGATCGAGATCACTGCCGCACGCACAATCGAAAGCGTCACAGGCAGGCGCAGCGAGAACGAGGTGCCACGGGGGCTCGACGCGACTTCCACCGAGCCACCGACCGCATGTGCCATCGACTGCACAACATCGAGCCCGACCCCTCGGCCTGAAATGTCGGTGACCTGGGCGGCGGTCGAAAACCCAGGAAGAAAGAGGAACGCGAAAAGCTCTGCATCATCGACTGACGCGAGTACTTCGGGTGAGGCAAGCTGCTTCGATGCAATGCGTGCGCGTAGCGCATCGCGGTCGATTCCCCGCCCGTCTTCGCGCACTTCGACAACAAGGCTGCCCGCGTGGTGCCGCGCCTCGACCCACAGCGTTGCATGACGCGGCTTTCCAGCCGCCACACGTTCGTCGGGGGTCTCGATTCCATGATCGATCGCATTTCGCACGAGGTGCCCGAGTGGAGCTTCGAGTTGGCGGAGGATTTCACGATCGACTGGCACCTGTTCGCCAGCGATGACGAGCCGCACGTCCTTTGACAGTGTGCGAGCGACATCGCGAACTGAGCGTGGGAGCGCGCCACAGGCATCCCCGAAAGGACGCATCCGACTGGCGACCGCTTCGTTGTGCAGCGCGCTCGCGAGTTCCTCACCTCGTCTCAAGTGCTCTTCGACTTGACTGAGCGCTTCATCAAGCGACTGCCGACTCGCCACGGCCGCACGCAGCGCGTCGCTACTCGTCGATCCGGTGACCTCGAGTCCGTCGAGGGCATCCGAGAGTGTGCGGTGGGCCGACTTCGCTCGACCAAGAGTGCGGCGGATCGAATCGAGTCGGCGCGCTTCGACGAGCGACTCGCCCGACAATTGCAGAAGTCGCTCGAGTCTCGACGAAGCGACTAAGACTCCAGCG